>Ga0126342_10019977_pt1:5000-11314 | contig 11314 bp, 9 predicted proteins | sample Cyp1metagenome_FD_92528 | JGI IMG/M metagenome (GOLD analysis project Ga0126342, IMG submission 92528) | Coral microbial communities from Lord Howe Island, Old Settlement Bay, Australia - Cyphastrea 1 metagenome | ecosystem: Host-associated > Invertebrates > Cnidaria > Coral ...
AAGTGCTGCAGTGTAATTGAAATGCACATAGACTTGAATGTGGAAGAACTTCGTAGATGCAGTCGCTTGAAAACATCCTAAGGTTCAAACAGGATCTTGTGTCTCTGCAGGACCCTGCCACCGAGTTTCTGTTTTGAACCCTATTGGAAAAGTGCACGGGTATGCCAAACCTGAAGCTTCGAGCATTTCAAGCTATGCCTAGCCGCCCCCGTGCCAGGACCGCCTTGGTGAAGTGCCGCACTAAGCGCGATGTCACGATGTCAGAAGGATTGATCTACCGATGGCAAGTTGTCAAGTAGTGGTCAAGTTGGTCAAGTTGGTCAAGTTGGTCAAGTTGGTCAAGTTGGTCAAGTTGGTCAAGTATGTCATGTGTGAAGCGTAGCACCATGGCACTGCGAAATAACATGACATAACGCAGTTTTTCAATTGGAAGTTCCCCTTTCCTGTCGTTAGCTGGAAATGTAAGTGACATTCGACTTTCCAAGATTGCAATCATTGAAATCCTGTCCAGCATCACGCTATCACAACTTGTCTTGGTCCTGTATATTCCCGTTGAAATGATATTAAGGATCTCTCAGTAAGGATCTGAACTTTGCCAACTTTGCACCGCTTGCACCGTTTGCACCTGCTTCGAAGATCAAGAGCTGCAAGCCTTGCATCTCGATTGATTCGCTCTGAGGCTGAAACCTTGCCTGTTCTCACGTCATTTGAGCGGCAGGCATTGCAGTGCCTTTTTCAAGTTAGAACTCAACAGATGTCTAGGACAGTCTAGGAGTCTCGATATAGAACGATATAGACTCAATATAGACTATGAATGTATATCAATGTCTCTGCAAATGTAATGCATCCCTGACACTTCCAAGACTCTTTTGATAGTCTTCAACTGTGAGTTCTCAGAGTTGAAACCACAATCACGTTTATTGTTTGATTGCCCTGGATGAGTCACAGCGAGGCTTCAGATTTGCTGTCCGGCTTCAAAGACTTCTGCAAAAGTGCAGTGAAGACTCTGCTGGAATTGAGCAGCAAAGCACCACAGGCTGGCCGGGTTTGGCTAGCTGGTTTTTTCATCCGTTGGTTCGATTAAAGACCTGGAGAACGTCGCAGCATGGTTTTGCTTTTCACTAATGTTCATTCTTTCTGCCTCTTGAAGGCACTGCAGAAAGACAATCAAGCTTTCCTCATGATGTGCAAAAAAGGAGCCACGTCGCCTCGTTTGATTTGAATCGCTAGACCGCTAGAGCATTCAACAAATCTCAACTTTTCTCAAATCAAATCAACAAGGAGAGGAGCAGTACAGCGAACCTGAGATTGCCTACTATGGTGGTGAGGCCATGGCCGTGTGACTCACGGACTCACGAGTGACTCACCGTCAATAACTCCCCCTCGTTTCCAGATGTTTCCAGCTCCACCTGCCGTCACTGGCGTCACTAGCCGCTACTAGCCCTTCTCTTCTCACAGTGGATTCTGGGTATCTCTTCAACTTGTGTTCGTTGGCAGATTCAAGAGTTGAACCAGACCTTGGATGAGCGAATGCAACAGCGAGCCCAGAAAGCTTGCGCACCCAGCGGGTGAGATGTTGTAAGAGATAGAAACGGACAGTTCGATGATGGAAAACGCGCTGAAGATCTGGACAGCCCATACAGCCATATGAATTCGATTGAATTCGCAAAATGGAAAGTGTGAAACTATCAGCACAATTGAACAGGTCTTTCGTATCTTTCGTCTCTCCAAGGCCCATGAACTAGAGGGTCAAATCGACGAGAAATGCAAAGTGGACTCCTCAGATTCGCTGTATGAAAGGGTCGAAGTATTTGTTTGAATATGTTTGAAGTACTTGTTGAAAAATTGGCCCAAATATGGCCTGTGCATACTTTGGGTTGGACATACCTTCAATGGTGGGGTTACTCCCAAAAAATCGACCAGTGAGAACAGGACATTTATGCCACTATCCTCCACGACTCTTAAAGAAAGAGACAGTGGGTTAACCCCGTGTTTGGAGGCTCCCATGCAAGTCTTCTCGGAAGCGTATGCTGCCGCAGTAGAATCCCTTTGCGCCAGTCAACGGGGCATGCTTTGATTGCAGTCCAATGGCAACTGCAAAGAACGTAAGCAAACAGCACAGTGTTTGTTATGCCAAGAAGGATTCAGCAATTTGGACCTACAAAACAAGACAAAACCTGTTGCCCATCCCATTGCTTTGTTCTTGGTGAAGGCAAAATTCATCTGTCTGGAACTTGCCAGGCAAAGGCTATGGCCGGAAGTATGGTGAACCTCGACGCAAAGCACAGGAGCGTGTACGTCCCTCCGGCTCTTTGAAAGATCATTTTTATTTAACTTTGACAGAAACAGATTCACAGAAGCTCTGTCACCACTGTAGTACTGTAGGAGAGCTCCGTGGACAGATGGTTTTTGTAGGCATGCACAGTATTACACAATATTTGCTGATTGATTCTCATCAGCTCCGGGTGACTTCTCCACTCCTTGCAACATTATCACGTGAGTTATTGCCAGGCACCCTGATAGCCCGAGCGAAAACTGTTGGTGCAAATATCGAAATACTTTTAGACTATGCTCGAAGACCCAGTGAAGACCAGCTGGCACTTGAAGTACGTCTATATACAGTACCTGTTGTGTGTACGTGCAATACAGTCTACTGCAGCGAGTCTAGTAGCTCTGAGTGTGTTCGAGGTCAAGAGTATGCTGGCGCTGCCAATAGAAGAGGGTGGTGACTCGGACCGAGTTGACACATTATATTGATATGAATATACTGTGTATAATATATATATGTATACATATGATAATCAGATCAAAATCAATTTGAATGTCAACAAATGTCAACAAATGTCAACAATTTCGTAAGATGTAAAAAGCCTTGCATGGCGCCTTGGCGCGTGGCATAGCGTTGACAGTCCGAGGGCATTGAGGCATTGCCATGCTGAGGCATTGAAGTTGCGACCATGCCGCCGTTGCCTCGAATCATCAGCATAAGGCGGGTGCACGACATTGGGGAAATTGACGATTTATAGTGATTTAATAATTTACATCCTTTTGTAGAATTCCGGACAAATGACAGCTTCGGGTTTGCAGCTCTAAAGGCATTCAAAAGCCTTCGGGGCATGTGATCAGACCCAATAGTATGCCCACGCAGCCCACGCGCTGAAAGCACCGCTGTTTTTCCCCAACAGCGCGTAAGCTAATGGGGTCTTCAGCCCAGAATAGCTCCGGTGTGCACTGGTGCAGGCGCCGGGTCAGGTTCAACGAGGTTCCGGAGAAGGTTCGGAAGGTTCCGGAGAAGGTCTGGGAGGCTTTGGTGCAGAGCCAGGTCAGGTTGCTTTGGTGCAGAGCCAGGTCCAGGAACCGCAAAGCCTAGTCAGGTTCAACAGGGTTCCGGAGAAGGTTCCGGAGAAGGTTAGGTCTGGGAGGCTTTGGTGCAGAGCCAGGTCAGGTTCAACAGGGTTCCGGAGAAAGTTCCGGAGAAGGTTCCGGAGAAGGTTCCGGAGAAGGTTCCGGAGAAGGTTCCGGAGAAGGTCTGGGAGGCTTTGGAGCACGCTGAGGTGTTTCCAGCGCTTGGCTTCGCAGCACGCTGCAGAAAGATTTGTAAAGATAGAATGTTGGGGCTGTTGGGGCTGTTGGGGATACCAGCGAAGCTTATTTTTTTTCCCAGTGCTTGAGGCAACTGTCTCGTTCGGTGTTCAATGATGTTTAAATAATATGTTTTGTGTATAGTTGACATGTTGAGTCCCTCTTCCAAACATTTCTTGCCTACTGGCTGTTCCTGGCTCGTTTGCGCCTGCTGCTTTGCTCGACCATGTTTGCTTGAGAGAACATATACTGGAACACCAAACTTGTTCTGCTCCATCCTTTTTTCCTTCCATACCCACTCGCCCTCACTAAACTTGATGCAGTCAACAGCACTTATTCTGCATGATACATTCGCAATGCCTGCATGATTCCCGTAAGCTACCCAGTTTGTTTGCAAGCATGCTTTCAACCTATGCTGGAGTTGCCAAGGGCAAACATTGTTGTTTCATGCTGCTGCTAAAACTGCAAAGTGTACCAGAGCAAACCACAGGGTTGAACCGCATTGAGTCCTGGCGGGTTGAGCAGCTGATTGAGCTGAGAGTGCTTCTGATGGAAGGCAGTTCTTCGCAAGAGGTGGTGAGCACGAGACCAAGTTGCCTTTCACATCCGATCGCAGTGTTTCCATGGAAGATCTCTTCAGACCATGACAAAGAAAACATCATGCATTCGGAAATAAAGATGAAATAAAACACATTCCCGGCAGTTCGGCCTGAATCTTGTTGTTTCATGTTGTTTCCAGGAGCTGGACATTTCCTGCCGAATGTTTGGGCATGCTTTACGTAGCAGCGCTATTCTCAGCTGCTGGAACTCCGAGTGCAATGCAGTGTGAACATGTATGATAGGTATGACTTAACATTCAGCACAGTTTGACTAGCTCCAGGTGCACATTGTGCTGCTTGTGTGTGTGTGTGCGTGCTTATTTGCTTAATTATTCTTGTACTTCCGCTTTATGCCAGAGGTTTGTACAATGGCAGAGCTCGGAACGCATCTGGGGGCCTTCAAAGAAGGTTATGCTCGTGCCCGAGTTTTGTCTAGTTTTAAAGTTTATCGTGAGCACAATTTGCTTGTCAAGCTGAGACCGAGGGATATTGCTGTGCTTTGAGAGGGTCAAACGTCACTGTAGGCCTCGAAGTATGAGCTTTCAGCCATGGCCTGAGAATGGATGAACCTGGAACGCTCGGAGCGTGTTGCTTCGGAAACGTCTGCAGAACTCTGTATCCGTCATTATCAGTCTATATCAGTCATTAGTCTGTATAGAGTCTATATATATATATTATATATATATACGTATAATATATATATATATATTATATTAATATGTAAAGTCCGAAAGGCTGCGTGCCTTGCCGGGCATTGCCGTGTGCCAAGGCAGTTCCGGGCCTCCGTATCCTGCGAGAGGATGCGTGCTTGATGCCTTCCTCGGACGAACAACAGGAGGTGCTCCGCATCGATGCATCTAGCAGGGACCGTTGCTGTATGATTAAGTAGATTTAGATAGACAAATAATTATCCATAAATGAATAAATGCACAATTGAAGCTTATTATACAATACCACATTTATTTTTATAGCAGGCTAGGGAAGAGTGGCCTTTTTTTCCCTCTCCGCAGACCGAGTGTCAGGTACACCGCAAAGCCGAAGTGGCAAAAAAAGCCCTGCACATCTGACGTGTTTTGAGAAGATGTCTTTAAGGCACCGTCCAGAAGTCTTGTGGTCCACGTTACGTTTCGACCCAACTTTGGCTTCAGGAGTCTTTTGATAGCCAGGAGTGACAATTCAGCGGAAGACAGAGAAGAAGCTGAAAGCACTGTGCAGTTGTCAAGGTCATTAGAGGCCATATTCTGCTGTTACTTTGAAATGATTGTGCTATAACGATATCCGATATGAATGTATATATATATAATGATAACCATAATAATAGTAATAATAGTATGCAAGAGTCATATGAGGTGATCATGCTGTGATCATGATGACAAGTTACTGAGAAGTCAGAGACAAGTTCTAGACAACTGGAAGCTGAAAGACCTTAAAACAGAGGCCTCTGCGAGCTTGAGAGAAGATTCCCTCCTGCGAGCACGAGATCTCAGAGGATCAGAATATGCGGAACAGGACTCTTATCACATTACAATACACTTCATGTCTTCACCTATGTCTCTAAGCTTTGAAATCTTATATGCAGTATTTAAATGTATTTAAATAATCATGATTGAAATTGATTGAACTACAATTGAACATATTGAAAGAATTAAAGCTTTGGCTTCCTCTCTGGACTTCATGGGATGTGGACACCGATATGGAGCCCTCACACCACCTGACAGAGGCAGCAAGCACTAACAAGGACCGACAAGGACTAACAAGGACTAGACTACCAAGGACTACAAGGACTACCAAGGACCTCAGGATCTCTGTTTTGTAATCTCGATTCTCGATTTGTATATTCCTGTATCCTGCTGCGCCTTTCACTCAAGGTGTTGGGCCCTTTGATGAAGAGCGAAAAGTTCAACAACGAGATTCAGCTTGTCATTAAAGCTTCCCATGAGGCTTACGCTGGACAGGTGCCAATCTGGGAGCCGTGGTGATGGACTCATGCTGCTTCTCAGTGCCCAAGGGCCTAATCACGAAAGGTAGCTCCAGAGGGGCTACCTTGAGTTTTACTTTACGAAGTAAAGGGGAGGGCGGCCAGCCCCGTTACCTGATTCTTCAGGAGATTGCTAGTCATTTTAGTACCCCCCC
>Ga0126342_10019978_pt1 | contig 11314 bp, 9 predicted proteins | sample Cyp1metagenome_FD_92528 | JGI IMG/M metagenome (GOLD analysis project Ga0126342, IMG submission 92528) | Coral microbial communities from Lord Howe Island, Old Settlement Bay, Australia - Cyphastrea 1 metagenome | ecosystem: Host-associated > Invertebrates > Cnidaria > Coral ...
AACCACCTTTCGGTCAATCAGTGGATTCGCTCTGCCATCCGTGATTCACAACAACCAACGTCTCCTATAGGTTTCCTATTCTGAAACTTCCGCCACCGCCTTGTGCGGTACTACTGGTAGTGGCTAATGATGGTTTATGATGGCTAATAATCCATATGGGGGGTTCCATAAATGGGGGATCCCTAATAGCTGGATGATTGATTTCATGGAAAATCCTATGAAAGTGATTGAAAACGGATGATTTGGGTACCCCCATTTTGGGAAACCTCTATATAAGTGATAAGCTTCGGTGGTATCCCCAACAGCCGCAACGTTTTATTTTTACAAATCTTTCTGAAGCGTCTGCTTAGCCAAGTGCTGGACACACCTCAGCTAGGATTCCGTGAGTTAAATGGCCGCAAATCCTGTTGAACCTGATCCGGCTCTGCACCGAAGCCTTCCAGACCTTCTCCGGAACCTTCTTCGGAACCCTGTTGAACTTGACTTGGCTTTGCACCAAGGCTTCCTAGAACCTTCTCCGGAACCTTTTCCGGAAGACTGTTGAACCCGACCTGGCTCAACACATCTCAACACCAAAGCCTCCCAGGCCTTCTCCAGAACTCCGGAACCCTGTTGAACGTGACCTGGCTCTGCACCAAAGCCTTCTTCGGAATCTCGTTGAACCTGACCCGGCTCCTGCACCAGTGCACACCGGAGCTATGCTGGGCTGAAGACCCCATTAGCTTACGCTGTTGGGGAACTATATGGGCCGTCAAAAAAAAACATTGATTGTTTAGTACAGGGGATCATACTACCTGGGTTTGTTGGGGATGATCATAATCCATGAAGGGGGAATCCCGTGTTCAATCAAGCACTATAATGGGATAGGATTGGGGCATTTTTTATGGCTCAAATGGCTTCTGAAAAGTTTCTGGAAAAAACAAACAGATTTGATGATGAATCACCATTTTCCGGAGAAAAAGAATGTGATTTTTGGGGGGGTAGCGGAACTTCACCTGTTTGCAAACACGCCCATGTTGCAGAATATTCTGAAGCCAGCGATGCGTCCTTTGCTGTTGCGACAGAGCGTCCTGGTGTTCCTCCGTCAACAGTTTCGCTGTCACAGAGTGCTTGCTCGCGAGGACTTATCAGACATACGTTTGAGGGTGCGGACCGCAGTGTAGTCAATATAGTCGTCATGTACATGGAGGATGTGAGTAAACTTTGCTTCTATACATGTATAGATTCTATGGCCATTGATTTTGATCTTGTTGTCTTTGTGCCATCCCCTTGCGAAGTTGGAAATTGATGAAATCTTCCGACTTCGTCCACTTCGTCCACTTCGTTCCTCGACCATTCCTGAGGTCCAAAAGCAGTTGGAGAATGTCAGGGCCACACGGAAAGACAGATAAATGGTTCGCGAAATCTTGCTGCTGTGGAAGATTCTGTAAGGGTCCATCATGATATCATCCATATATATCCATATAATTTCCCATGTTTTTTCACATGTTTCTTCACGTTTTTCATGTGGTAAATCGATTTGTTCAACCATTCGGCCATTCGCATCCATGGCAAGTCCGTGGGGAACAAAGGCTGCAGCTGATGGTCGCTTGGAACATGCCTTGAAGCTCGCAATGCAGGAGCGGTGATGGCGGTGATGGGTCAAAGCCAATGGTTCCATACTGGTACCCCAATTTTTAGCTGGTAATGCCGGTAATGCTGATAAATGGATGGTAATCCCACAAAAATGTTGGGCCCATAGGTTTTAACCCATCGCATATCTTCCAATAAGGTTTCAATCATGTCAGTACTTTGGAGTACTGCAGAGAGTGCGTGGCATTGACATGCTCAAATAAGATTTGAACTGAACCAAATCAGTTCAAATGATCTCAAATGATGCCACTGTCCAGTCGAGGAGCCTGCCAGATGGGACTTAAAGCCTTCAGTGGGTACATGGTGCGCCGTCGTGACTCTTCTCATCCACCTGACTATTTCTGACTCAAAACTGACGGTGGCTGTTGACTCGAAACCGGTGAGAAACTTCCAATCATCAATTTGTGGCTGCAGTCAAGACTGTGATACTTGCAGGTACATGATGCACGTGCCTTTCAAAGAGGCACTTCCTTCTGACCCTAGCACCGGACTTGTATGTGTGTGGGTCTTTTGAAAGTTTGCATTTTTTAGAAAATATTAAGGTGTGACATCTCATTGTTATCACAATCCTCATTGACCAAGGACAGTTTTACGCCAGGATGACATGGATGACATGGATGACATTGTTTCACTGCGAAGGCTGCAGCTCTGCCAGCTTCAGCGCCAGTGCCACGCTGGAACCTGCAGCCATCAGTTGGAACGTGGCTGATGCCCCGTCTCCCAGAGGCAGTGGCCACAGCATCCAATCCATCCCGTGCCCCGTGCCACTTAGCACCAACAAACATAAGAATACTGCAATATACCATCAATATGCTACATTAATTTATGTAATATGCTACAGTATGCTATAATATGTTAAGCAAATTGTCAACAAGACTCATGACGCTTAAAGTATGGCGGTGCAGATCGTCGAAAACAGGTGTTTTTGTTGTGTTTTGACTTCAGAGAGGATGGAGGTCAATGGAGGTGGAGGTGAAATTCCCGTCAGACATACGCCTTTTTTCACAAGCCCTTGACGCAGGCAGAAGAGGCCGGGAGCACAGTGATGGACGATGGACGATGGACAGGATGGACAGGATGGACAGGGTGCAGGTGCTCAGGAGCAGCGCGTGCTTAGGGCATCCCAAACAGAACAAACAAGTCTTGCTCTCCAGCGCACTGAGATTTGAAAGATGGTGAGAGTTGCAGGGCCGAAAGCTACTGAGTTACTGTCATCGTTGAGAGACTAAGAGATGAATTCCAAAACTTGGAAAAACCCACCATGTGTAAAAACCACCATGTGTAGATCATTTTCCGAAGAAACCATGGCTTTTCCAATGTCTTGTGGTTCGCCCTGGCCCCGTGGCGCCAGACTGACCTGGCTGACGTCTTGCGGAAACGTATGGCGCGTGCCATGCAACAGGCAGTTGAAGATGGCAACTTGGAGTTGGCCTTGCGCTCCGTTTTGGAGGTGCCAACAAAGGGTTTGATGACTACAGGGGGGTAATGAGGTTTACTTATGATTAGTTAAGTTATACTGTTACGCGACGTGATTATAGAGGCCTTTGAACACTCACATGATGTGCATGATGTGCATTGGGAGACCAGCCAGCTCGACCAGGAAAGGACAGCAGAAGGCCTGCTGTCTCGGAGTGCGGGGGGCAACACAACTCTAAAGATAGCCCAAGACTGCGTCCTAAACTCCCGACTCATCTCAAGCTTCAGCGTGATCCTGTGTGTGGCACCAAAACCATCCAAAACCAGTAGGGGATGGTTATGCTAATAGCTCCTAGCAACATTTGCAGAGTATTCGGCAGGACATCAGGCACCCACCGAAACAGTAGATGAGTTGCGCACCATGTCTCGGGCTCAGAGCGATCTCAGCTCTTGCCCAAGCTGAGACTTGAGGTCCCATGGTTTCCCGGACGGGGCCGTTTTTTGCATGATAACTTGAGGGGGAGTATCCCACTTGATGGTTTCTAACGTTTCTAACGTTTCTGAACGGAAAACAACGACAAAGATAAACTCACAGGAACTCAAAAACTGTTAAAAGGAGAGGCGTGCGGCGTGCGCCTCAAAGGCTTTAATGCGGTCAATCCAATTCTAAACCATCCGCAATTACCAGAAACGGGCGGTAAAGAACATGCCCAAGCGCTTAGTTTATTGATGTTCCAGTTTCTTTGTGTTTCCTTTGGTTTGCCATGTGGCGCTCGATCAATCCCTTGAATCATCATCATCAAAAAATCGGAGGTGAGTCACTCAAAAAATCTATGGAATTCTATGGATAGATTCGATGTTTGCATTAGCTCAGCTGGCTTTCTACCCACCCGATTCAGGGACGCATCCGGCCATTGATTTCTGAGGCTTCGTGACACCTTGATCCACTCCTCCGAAGATGGGTCGTTGGAAAAGGCGCTGGGTATGGGGAGGTCCATGTTAATCTAAGATATCGAAAATGGTGTGCCAAAGAACTATAAAGAACTCAGAAAGTCTGTGACGCTCTATCAACTTGAATTTTTATGAAGTTTGTTTGATCATAGGGCTCAATCATTTTGAGCCAGAGATGATTCGTAACGGCCTGATTTTCGAAAAACATGGAGGTGCTGGTCCCTCCAATGGGATTCATTGGATGCGATTGAATTTTCGCGGGATGATTTCTGGATTTGTTATAATGAATATTAATTCAATCATTCTTGGCATGTTTATTTCGGAAAGTCACGAATATTTGAGGAGAATTCTGGAAGTTCTCGCTGGGTTGTTTTCTATGACCCTGGTGGAACCCATTGAGCCCATTCCGCCAGGCTCTTGGAGAGTCCAAAAGAGGCGGGCTCCGCGGTCTCCACACAGCACCGCCGTGTGCCATGCGAAATCGAAAGTCATCAGCCATCAGCTGTGGGGCTCAAGCCTTGGAATGGAAGACAAGGGCTGCACCCCAAGCCATGGCCAAACTATTGCGCATCATCCATCATCATCCCACATGACCATCCAAGTGTCCTTCCCACAGCCACGCCACTCAAAAATCTTTGGAAAACATGATCTATATAAATTGACAACAACTGTCAGTCGGACAGTTGCTCTGCAATGTCTTTTTCAATGCGTTTCCGTGAGTTTGCTCCAGCCATGCGAAGTCTTACTCGCCCAGATCGAGATGCCGTCTTGCGGGAGGCACCCTATCATCCTATCCAGAAAGCCACTGTCCTTACATTAACATTAGCCATCATTAACCTCGATATTAACCATCATTAACCATCATCCAATGGCATTAACCATAACCTCTTCAATTTTCCCTCGATATTTACATCAATACACAGACAATAAGGATCGATATTAGGCAATGTCGAAGCCTCAGAATGTAGCACTGGTACGGCAGTTGCAGAAAGTTTCAACTCAAAGGGAAACAGTTCCAATAAAGTGACGATGGTGGGGTTTTGGCTGTCGAAACTAGTTGAAACTATTTCCCCAGGTGCCCTGTATTGCCCTACGCAAAGCACTGCAGTGATGTAAATCAAAGATGCACTGATTCAATAGGTAGGTGGAAAAGCCAATCGTGTTTGCATAGATTCATGCTGGGTTTCATTGTCAGCCTGAGATGTGTTCCACTGTCCAACTGCGTCAAAGGGACATTACTTTTCATTACTTTTCGATACTTTTCTGACGCAATTGCACGGCGCTGTTAGGTGCCCAGTGGTGCAGAGGTGGCGATGATGCTGACCCTCGTCGTGGCATTGAAACCCTGCAGTTGCAGAAACATACTGGATTGCTATGGCTTGCATTTGCTAGACAAACATTCTTTGATGATCTTTGATGTTTCTAGAGTTTCTTCTTGCCAAAGGCAATCACTAAATGTTCCTACAGATTCGAGACCAAGTGCGAGTGATGCAGTAGTCTTTTCCTGCGAGGTTTCGCTGTGCTGGTCAGGACTTGGAACACAGGAATTCTTGACGTAATACATGGCTTAAGACATGGTAATATTGGCAGTGCCATTCTGAGGAGATCTTGCAAAAGTTGTGTTTTGCGCAACTAGGATGGCTGAATATGGCTGAATATTATAAAGATTCAGCTCATTGTATCAACCAAAACGGCATGGCGTGGCACAGCGTGGCAAGAATGCACCAAGGAAGCGCTTGGAACGACCGCAAATGGTCAAACAGGTGTTGGATCTCATGCAGGCGTGGACAGACTTGATGGATCGGAATGAGTCGGAATGATCACTAACAAAATGCTTGGGACACTGCCCGGACACAGTTAACAGTCATTGGAGATTACAGAGATTTCTTCAGGCTGTATCTAATATCATCTAATTATCCAGAAATGAGGTCTTGTTCTTGCACTGCTTTGGCTGGTAGGATGCCGGGGCAATGCTGGATGAGAGAAACTACACTGTGGGTCCCGTGGCACAGTGGCACAGTTGCCGAGTCTGTGTAACGAAGTCAACATGTTCAAAAAGGATCAAAAAGAAACGTTTTTTCCCATAGAAGTTCGGGACGTTCGGGAGATTGGACATTCAACATCATTCAACCATATTCAACCTACACCGTAGATGGGGTTAGGGTATAACTTAGTATAACGTTTGATTCACCGCTGCCCCTGCAGCTGCCCTTGCCCCGGTCTCAGGTATCACTTTGGTGGCTCGCCAAAAACTTTGGCAAGATGCCTTGTATATTTTTCGTTCCATCTCCACTGCAGGACTCTCACCGAATCTGGGCCAAAAAATGGCCAAAGGGCACTGTGGAAAGCTGGGAGATGCTTGAATGGTGAGTTGCGAGAAATGGCACGAATCAAACCAAGATCGACTTGGTGATGTTTTTTGCATCGAAAGCTCAATTGTTGAAGAACTCTTTCTATGCCAGTGTGAGAAGATGTCAACATAAGTGACAGTGCTTGGTGCAATTGTTGAATCTTGTTCATGGCGTTCAATGCTTCTCGGAACTCTGTGGGAATATATTTGTTTTGCACCACTGCCGCTGGACGAACACTTACATTCCAGCATGTGCTTTGGCTTTGAATTGCTCTCTGTGACCCAGTGTACCGTGGCCAAGGAATGCATTCAACTACACTGCAACCATCAGCGCTTGTGAGAAAGCAGGGCACTGGCAAATGGCACTGCACCTCTTTCAGGACGGACTTTGTGGAGCTGAGAATTTCAAATCCATGACGTGAAAAAAGATCCCCTGGATGCTGCGGCAAATTAGGAGATGCTAAAAGAATTGCTTGCAGATGTGGTGGGATTTAGCGCTGCCATCAGTTCTTGCGAGAAGGGTTTCCAATGGCAGACAGCTTTGGATCTCTTCCAGTCGCTCAACGAAAGGATGGAACTGGGCCACGAAAACCCGTGGAAAAAGTGGGACCTGTTGGGGACCTCAATCATGGTGAACAAAATGAACAAAAAAATGATACCGGTTTGATCATGTAGGTATCTAGCTTCCATGATGCCATGATTTTCATGGCACCCTCAACTTGAGGGTTTCTAGTCTCCGTTACAGGACTGGATTGACAATGATAGACTGTTGGGCTGGGACCCAGACCAGATTCCACAGGGCGCTCTCACATTCAAATCGGTAATGTCCAAACTCAGCTAAACAGATTTGAATATAGTTTAATAATATTTAATCAATATAATAATACGTATTTGGGTTCTTTTGTGAAGGTCACAGAGTGTCACACATGTTGCAAGGTCCATGCAGCGAGTGAAAGTTCATCCCAACGTTTACAGTTACAGCGCTGCCATCAGTGCGAGCGAACGAGGAGGGCAATGGGCCCTGGCTTTGGCTTTGCTGGTTACGATGTTCACGGTCCGAATTCTTCCAAACAAGTTCCGAGCAAAGGAAGGGAACGGAACTGTTGGATTGGGAGTGAAGTTTTTCTCCGACAAAAATATTAAAGAACAAAAGAGTGTGTTCATTGATTCATTGAGTTCAAGGGGGGAAGATATGAACAAATGTTCTGGGTGAAGCCAATGAAAGTATAGTTGCAATCACTTTTGTTTTGACACTTTGACACCTGATGTTACGTCTGATGTTACATCTGATGTTTCTGATGTTCGTTGTAACGTTAGGTTCAGCTATAGTGCAGCCATCAGTGCTTGCGGGAAGAATGGCCAGTGGCAGCGAGCGCTACGACTCTTCGAGGAGATGGTTACGACTCACGTGAGTCCCAATGTGGTCAGCGTCAATGCCACGATCAGTGCCTTTGAGAAGGTCGGTAAAACAGACTGTGTCGACTGTGCGATTTCGACTTGGTGTTGGGGAAAAAAGCTGTCGATGTTGTTTCCTTTCAGTTTCTTTCTTTCGGTTCGGCGGTGCTGAGTTTGATGTTCATGGAAGAACTCTTATGGTTTCAACGGTTTTGCGGACGCCAGGTTGGAAAGTGGCAGCTGGCGTTGTGTTTCCTGAAAGGTTTTCGATCGATCACACCAGACCTCATCAGCTACAATGCTACAATGAGTTCATGCGAGAAAGGCGGAAAGTGGCAGATGGCTCTGCATGTTTTTCTTGATATGTACAAGATGCATGGCAGCAACTCACGCGCTATGGTATAGCAAACCTTGATTAAGACAAAAATGCACATGAGACAGATACATGTTTCTTCTTCTTATGATTCTCCTGCTTATGATTCTCCTGTTTTGTGACGCCTGTGCACATTTCAGGAAGAAGATCTCTCCAGATGTCACAAGTTACGGCGCTGTTGTGAGTGCATGTGAGAAGGATGCAGAATGGCAGCTGGCTTTGCACCTTCTGCGGCGCTGGCAGCGAAAAACAGTGGCTGATGATTCAATGATTCCACTGAATTGCCCCAAATTATAGCTGTACGATGCTATATGCTGTATATATATATACTATGCTATATTGATCTTTATTATATATTATTGTATAACAAAGAAATACACATCTATATCATTTAAATTCAGTTCATGATTTATGATACAGATCCTTTCCCGAAGTCATCAAACCGCCAGGCAAAGAACTTGAAGCTCTCAGGAGGTCAGCTGCTCGTTTCGGTCGCTTTGGCTGCCGGCGTGTTCACCTGAGTTGACAGGTATTTGCCATGCCAATGATGCCACCAATTCTTCACCATCAATATTGATCAATTGAAAATTGTGCATCGAGTTTCAAAATTCACGTTTTCATAATTTTCACATGCACATTCTGAAAGGATAGGAATGGGGAGACGATACAAGTACGGAGGCTAAACGGTCTTACCATGGGGTGAAGATCCATTATCACCAGCCATGTCGATCCATTTCGATCCATTTCGATGTTCACTCAATGTTTCTTTCCCAGGTCGCCAACCCCCCAACCCCCCAACCCAGGTTCTAAAGTGTCTAAAGCGATTTGATGCGATTTGCGTCAGGATTGAAATCCACATGATGCAAGCTTTAGAGGATGGATCTCTCGAAGAGGCAGCAGATCAGTGAGTCGATGGAATCACCCATGGGATAGGTCAGATAGGTCTTGGGTCCGGAAAATTCTGACTGGAGAGATGGATGCCACGAGCTAATGAAGTGATTCAAGTGACTTGGAGTGCTGCTCAGATGCTGTTCAGATGCTGTTCATCTGTGACTTTGCCACAGTGCTCAGTCATGAGAAACGCTAGCATGACAGGCAGTTGCAAGCAGCCAGGCAAAGTGGGAGCTAAGAGCTGATCATGAGTGTCTTTATGAGTGGTTATGGAAAAGCATGTGAACCGACCAACTGCACCGGGTGCAACTCCAGATTTGCCCAAATCTCCTTTCTATATTTTCTATTTATTTCTGTTTCCCAGACCATAGAATTGGACAAAATATGAAGGGATTGCCGATAGAGTTCAGGGTTCCGTGCTGAATCCATGGCTGTGGACAGAAGTTTTTTTCAGTGTATCAGGATGAACCTGACAAAAACCTAACCTCAAGGCTTTCAGGTTTCAGATGTTTTGCTATTTTGGGGCTCTATGGAATTCGACAGAAAGCGGTCTGAGCTTCAGGCGCACAAGGAGGCAAAGCAGGTGCGCCGTCGTTGATCTACAAATCCCTATTTGCCAATGGCTTATCATGTTATATAGTCAACTAATATACATTTATGTGTGTGATAATATAATAGATGTTATATATGTGTTACAACATAGCTGTGATTTTTCCGAGGTGAAACCAACCATGAATGGTGTTGATCCATGCCTTTTGTTCGCCTGAGGCAGCAAAGGAAGGAGCTTTCCCAAAGCAAAAGGTGGGCCTTTCCCGTGACAAAAGGTCGACAGGTCTGGTCACGCAAGCGCTGTCGTGTCAGTCTTCCAAGGCTCAAGATGGTGTCTACTTGTCGATATTTCTCGATATTTCTCGATATTCCTGTTTGTTTTTGAGTGGCTTAAAACAGCCAGTGCAACCACTTTCACCAGGTAGCTCCCCTCAATGTGGAAGAATTCTCTGCCAAGATGTTCTTGGAGGCGACATGGCGCCATTTGGTGCTACATGCAGCTGTTGGAATAAATGATGTAGATACTCTCAGGTAATTTAACATGACTATGGACAATTACCAATTTGTAGAGGTTACTTCCCATGGCTATGTTCTTACCAGAGGAAAATGTTCAGCTTCGTTAGCTTGTTGCTCAGTTTGAATCGACCTTGGTATGAAATAAATTGAAATAATTGAAATATATGGAGGGATTATCTTTCGAATACTTTGGGACCCTGAGCCTTTTGCATCCCGTCGTAATTAGAATTCAGTGAACTCAGTAAACTCAGTAAACAAGACAAGAAATCATAGAAATCTTGAGACTCTAGACATCTCTAGACATCTCTAGACTGCGGCATTTTGTCGTTGAGACGCTCCCGGCACCGACCTTACAAAGCTCTCCAAATTTCGATGTCACGTGTGTCACGTGTCGCTGATCGTCAGGCCTTTTCTGAAAAAGGTCGCCGCATGAACACCTTGCCGGGGTCCCGACGGTCCTCGACATGTGGTCAAAAGTAGCCCGCCCCAAATCCACTCAATGCGATGGAGTGGTTCCTTGCGTGTTAAATATCTTAAATATAGATCTTATTGATGCCCATGTGTGCTATTTTTTCGATATTGGGTTGATACACAAACTTTGAGAAGGGTTAATAACGGTTAACATACCGAAGATGAGGCTCTCTATGTCTCCAGCACTCTGAGGTCCAAGATGATCGAAGAGGCACGGAGCACAGTCCGTTGGTCTCGCAGGTGATAAAAAACCGGTTGCTAAAGATCCACAGCTACCGTCAGCTACCAGGTGTTTTTCATTTCAGTGATTTTGATGTGTGGAAGTGACTGAAGTGACTGAAGTGAATGAACATGACCCAACTCCCTTTTGATTTTCAGCTATCGTCAGTCAATGAGTCCGGACGACTTGGAGACCTTCGGTCAGGCGGAAGTTCAGATCAAGCGAAGAGAACAGCAGAGCATCGAGCTGCAGGTCAGGGCAGTTTTCCACAACCAGGAGTCGGTGTCGTCAAACACGGCTAGCTGGGAAATCCCCGAACTAAATGGACAGCCGGGAAAATCATCTGTAAATGTGGAGTATTTTCAACTGCTGTGATTGATTACCAGAGGGTAAAATAGTAAAATGCATCCATTAGTAATCGAAGGAAGTTTAGAAGTCAAACTTCCGACAATATGGACAGATGAAAAGCAGGGCAGAGGCAGAGAGAAGAGGAAGATTAGTAGAGAGAAGATCAGAAGAGAAAGAGTAAGAAGAAAGAAGATGCAGATGC
>Ga0126342_10019979_pt1 | contig 11313 bp, 18 predicted proteins | sample Cyp1metagenome_FD_92528 | JGI IMG/M metagenome (GOLD analysis project Ga0126342, IMG submission 92528) | Coral microbial communities from Lord Howe Island, Old Settlement Bay, Australia - Cyphastrea 1 metagenome | ecosystem: Host-associated > Invertebrates > Cnidaria > Coral ...
GCTGTGTTGTCTGAACTCTGTTTGAGCCGATAGACTACGTGTGCTAGGATAGTGCTGTGAACTTCGTCACCCTGTATTGGAAATCTAGTGGCTGTCGGCATGGAAAAGCTTTGATATAACCTACTAATGACAACGACGTCTTTCGGGGGAAGGGCCCCTTACGGGTGAACATGCCCCGGGGTAAAAAGTTTAAAACAAGCAGGAATTATAGGGTAGAAAAAAAAAACATTGAAAATCAATGCCTTCCAAAATTGAGTAAAAGAAGACTCTTTTGGGCCTGTGCTTTCCACTCAGGACCCTGGAATGGATGATTCAGATGATTTATATTATTCTTTGTGGTAAAGATTTCTCAAACACTATCAAACATAACGCACTTTGTGGGGTCTGAGATTCCCGCTGTACGCTCTAGAGTATGGGTATTTCTGGGTATTTGTTTTTTGTGTTTCACCTGTGTATTGCACTCCGGAATCCAATTTTTTCTCCCCTCTTCGATATCGTCTTGTATTAGGCCACGTGTTGTGGCGCTGGTGTCGATTCAACTTAAACGGCCATTGACGCGAACATTTTGTTCCAGCTGTTGGATCGAATAAACATCCCTCAAAGTCTCAAAGTGAAAGTTTCCCCAAAGCGCATGAGGTACAATGATTTTCGTTCCCAGTATGTCTTATAAAAGATTGTTGTTTGAAGGTGAAAACTGAAAATTGTTGAAGGACCCAAGTTCATGAAGATATCAATGGTGAAAATGAAAAACCATCCCATTTTGTGTTAAAATTTGATTATGTTTCCCAGCTGGTCTTGTTGGCTTCTTTGCCACACGTATTCGCCATTGAAGTCAGTGGCCAATTATCACCGCTCAATCCACTTTGCGCAGGAGATCCACTGTCCAAAACGAACAATACAGGGTAAGGTAAAGCCATGAGTCGTAAGTTACAATACAAGTCACATGCAAAAAATGAACATGATATTTTAAAAACCGTTTTATACAAAATTCGACTGACGACTAGACTACATACTACATTACCATACTGCATAATACATATTATACAAATACTCAGGTAAAGTTGAGAAACAGTCAGATCAATCCATAGGAGAGCAGCGCTAAAAATCACAAACAACAATTCAGAAGCGCCGGCGTCACACGCACATGCGATTTCATCAACAACAAAACGATCATGTAAAATGGAAAATCCTTTAGCGACTCCAGCAAGTGAGATGGCTGTGGCTACTTTCAAGCTCTCACTCTCACTTCACTTTTCCTTCTTCTTTGTCATATCTTTCTTTACCCCCTTAGGATCTTTTGAACTACTTGATGAACCACCACCCTCCTTCACAGATCGAAAGAACTCTTCAGTCTGGCCGTCAGAAGTTGGGTAGAAGTGCACCTAGGGGTCCGTCAACATCAACATGAGAATGAATCATTCATTCGATCTTGCCAGAATCCCTATCCCAATCAACATCATTCAACAGTCACCATGAAAAGTCATAAATCTGAAATCTGAAACATCATCAACATTAACTATCATCCTCACCGATCATCACCGCCATCATCATCCTCATCAACGTTGTCACAACCACTTAGTTGAACGCCTACCAAGTCTCTAGCCTCTACCAAGTCCCTAGTCTGTCCAAGTCTGTCCGTCCTCTCTCTCTCTCTCTCAGACATGTTTGGTTTGGTTCTTGGGGCCAGGAGTCAAGCTTAAAGGATCAATGATAATGATTCGATTCGATAGTAATTTAACTTTAAATTTTAAGAATGCTTATCCGATTATCCTGACTATTTAAGTAAGTAGAAGGACATTCATTAGTTTCGTGAAGTGAGTTGAGTTGTTTGTGGCAAATATGCTTTGCTAAAATGAGAACAAGGCTTCAAGGCACTGGGGGAGTCTTGACCTTTCGCTTGCGCGTCTTCTGGTCTGGTGTAGATGGAGGCGCTGGTGAACTTGCACAGCCTTTCCCTTTTGCTTTTCTCTTTGGTGATACCTTGTTCTTGGCCTTTGGTTTGGGCGACGGTTTTGCTTTGGCGGCTCTTTTCTTTGGTGAGAATCGTTGTTTTGCTTTTGCCTTCGCCTTTTGCTTGGGCTTCGGTGTGGCTCCGTGCTCGCTTGTTGCCGCTGGGGCGGTGAGATCTTTGTTCAGTGTGAAGTTGTACTCCATCCTTTTTGAAGGGTTTGACAGGATGTTGTATGCATTCGAAAGCTTTTGGAACTCAAGTGTCGCAGTCGATGCTTGACCGGATGCCTGCTTGTCTGGGTGCACCTGTTTGGATCTTTGCAAGTAAGCCTTTCTCAGTTCTGCATCGTTTGCTCTTGGGTCTACATCAATGATCTGATACAAAGTACGGGTATCTGGCTTTTCTGGCTCTGTGGGTTCTGGCTCCGGTGCCTCTGGCGGAGGTGGAAGTGACAGGGTAATGTCATCCGGTGATGGAGGAGAAGGTGGGAGGCCAGTGTCCGTTCTGCTGAACAATGGGGTAGTAGGGGCTGGATTCAGTGGTGCCTCTGGCTGACTGACTGGGTGCCCCTCTCCGAGCCTCAGTGGGGTATCTGGCGATGGCGGGGCGGGAGGAGGTGTTGACGGAATGTCTTCCTTCTGCTTGTTCTCATCCTCAGGCTTTGCTTCCGGGGGGGGAAGGGGTGTTGACGGGATGTCTTCCTTCTGATGGTTCTCATCCTCAGGCTTTGCTTCCGGGGTGGGAAGTGGTGTTGACGACATGTTTTCCTTCTGCTCGTTCCCATCCTCAGGCTTTGCTTCCGCAGTTTGCTGCTCACGATCATCTTCAGGGCTTGCACTAGTTGCTGCTGTTGGCTCTTGCTGTGCAGTGTGTTGATGTCCAAGTTCCTGCTGCGTTTTCTCTTGTGGTTGTTGCTGCTCTGGAACCTTTTGCGTATGTGCCTCTGAATGTTCCTGATCCTTATCAACCTTGGGTTCTTGAGAGGGTGATCCCTTTGCTTCTTGAGCTGCTTTGCCTGAGCTGCTTGAATTTGACTTTGCATTGGTAGGACTACTGCTCCTGTCTGCTGTTTCCTTTGCTGAGTCAGAGTTCTTCTCATGAAGGTCACAATCCTTTCTTGCACTTGAATCCACTGCAGCATCCTCCGTCATCTCCTGAGTGAGGACATGAGGAATGGTGGAGATCAGTTTGGTTCAGTGTCAAGAAGTCAATACTATTGAACAGTGAACAATGAACAGTACATTGATGTCTTACTTGAATAGTGTAAAGTTTAAAAGCTCTTGTTGTTCATCATCATTGTGTTTTTCGCTCATGATTCTGATCAAAGAAGTCCAGAGTCGAGATCAAAGAAGTCAAAAGTGGAAAGAAGCAGTCTGTTTAATGAAACAGTCAAACCCAGCCACTGCAATACTAAGCTACACCAGTAAGGTTTTACATACCTTTTGCTTTTACATAAGTTTTGTTTTGTCACAGTTTGTCTTTCTTTAGGAAATCAGAAAGACAAAGCAAAGATCAAGTGGCATCATGCGTTCCATTGATGATGTTGATTGCTTCTTGTGCCAGTTCCTCCCAAGCTGCTTTAAGTCCGTCATGAACTTGCCCAAAGATAGGAGAACTCAAAGCGGTCAGCAAACGTTCTGAAGTCACTTTGCAATCACGAAGCCACTCAACAAAGACAATGACGCAGGATGATCGTTCTGCCATGATTGAATTTGTCCCAGGCTTTGCCTGAAGCTGCAAGCTGCAAGAGAGATCCCGTATTTTCAATTGTGACAATGTCACTTGTAGAAACAAAAACGGAGATTGGTTTCATTTGAGAGAGGTAAGTAAATAACCAAAAAATGAACTTGCAACGTGCAAAAATCCACTGGCCTAGCCAGGGCGTCTTGACACCCAAAATGTTTTTTGCATACTTTTACAGACACTTGAAAAACCACAACTGAAAGAACAACCATCCATATCCATCCATCCATCCATCCATCCATCCATACATCCATACGTCCATACGTACATGCATACATGCATACATGCCTGCATGCATGCATGCCTACATGCCTATATGCCTACATGCCTAGATACTACATACACGCCTAACTACATACATACCTACATACCTACCTACCTACATACCTACCTACCTACATACCTTCATACCTAGTTACCTACCTAGCTACCTACCTAGTTACCTACCTAGTTACCTACCTAGTTACCTACCCAGTTACCTACCCAGTTACCTACCTACCTACCTACCTACCTACCTACCTGCATACAGACATACAGACATGCAGACATACAGACATACAGACATACAGACATACAGACATACAGGCATACAGACATACAGACATACAGACATACAGGCATAGAGACATACAGACATACAGACATACAAACATATAGACAGACAGACATACATACATACACACATACACACACATACATACATACATACATACATACATACGTTACAAAACATGATAAATTATTCATATTCAGATTAATATTCAGAGTCAGATTTGGATTAAGTAACAATACCCATTTGCATGTTTTTGAGGTCTACTGGTATTTACATATATACATCATACATATATGTTTTCTCACCTCATTCATTACGTGTATATATATATACAAATTAAATATGATATATATATATATATATATATTTAATGTATATATATTATATAATATAATATCATCATAGTATAGTTCAATATATTATGAGAAATATGCATGCGCTCTGACACCCTGCCGGGTATCTTCAGTTTCTTCTTGTGAAAAAATGATGAAATGTAGTGAATAATTATTTGCCAATGTATTCACATAAGCTAGACAAGTTGCTTTCTCAGTGCTCAAATCAAGCAATTGCTGAAGCCTTCCCAACATGTACTTGCCATTCTTAGTGAGAAAGCTGTCCTGGATCGATTCCTCTTCAGCATGGTCATTTTGCATCTTCTGTGTGTTTTCAGCATTAACCCCAACAGGCTCAGCCTGCATAGATCCTGGTTTGGAGCCTGCTGGTTCATCACGTTCAAGATGTTCCTGCTTCACAGCCCTTTCCTGTAAGTGTTTGAGCATCGCAAGTGAAGACTTCAACTTGCGCTCGATTTTGGCATGCTTTCCCTTGCACAAGGTACTCACTGTAGAGAGGGTTTCCACATCAAAGTGAAGCAATTGGTGATTTGTCAGCACTGGAAAATCCTAGTGGCTGAATGAAATCCCGATTTATCAAAAAGAACTTGGAACATTTTACAACATACATCTACATTCAAAGGAAAAACTATTTACTAGTTTCATGTACCCCGCCTCCCATACTAACAGAGTGGTCCAATCAGTCCAAATATCACATAAGTTCTGAATATACCTGAATGAAGTCAGTCAGGGAAATCAAAACCATTTCTTGAAACTAACATCGAGAGTCAAGAACGTTCCCAACTGTCTCCTCTGCAATCTCCCCAGTAGGAGGGTTTCTCAGCTGAAACGAATTTACAAAGCCGACAATGTAGAGAGGAGGAATGACAATGCCTTGGCCCTTCTTTAAATGCATGTAGAAGCCGCCCATGTCCACAAGGTCTTTCACAGGGAGCTCAGAAAAGTAATCCCCCAACATCTCAATGTCAGCCCCATCAACATCAGTTGGCAAGCCCTTCCCATGCGATTTGCAGAAGCTCATCAACAAAGTTTGAACTGATGCACCGAAGATCAGCTGTTCACCATCGTTGACATAATAGCAGCGCCCCCAACCCAGCTCCGAGACACCCACTTGTGTCCAATCAGGCCCAGAGTAAGCGTTCCTTGTGGCCAACACCTTTCTCCAGTTGCAAGACTCCCACTCCTCCTTGGAATAGAGCTTTTTGATTGCGGAAGCACCTGGTGCGCGCTTGGCTTGACCGTGCTTGATTTTGAATATTGGATCCTTCTTGAAAATATTAAGCCCTAAATGCATAACCCTCACACAATCCGCAACAAAGGATGAGTTTTGATTTGTAAGTAACTCACAATTTAATGTTTGGATGTTTGAATGAATAAAAAAACATGAACAGCCCCCCACTTCAACTTCTTTAAGTTCAATTTAACTGCACATGAGTGGCAGAAACACACAATAGTCTGCAAAGACAAGCCACCAAATGAAATCTGGCTCAACAACTCTTTGGAACAGTCTTTGAGAACCGAGTCAGGGCATGCGATGTCAACATCATAGCTGGCAAAGAGGTAGGACAAATCCCCTGAATCCATGCTTTTCTTGATGTCTTCCGAGAAAGCGTCTTTGGAATACCCCAAACAGGATGTGAAGTCAAAGTAGTATGCGTTCTCATCTGCGGGTGGGTCATACATGAGATCATCTCCATCAGTGGCAAAGTTCCCGAAACGCACGCATTCGTTGAAGCAGTCATCCTGCCAGAAACAAAGACACACAGGACTTGACTTAGCTATCTATGTATGTATGTATGTATGTATGTATGCATGGAATGTTTGTAGTTGAAGGTACGGTACGATTGCACATTTGTTTGAGTGAAAGGACATGATTGTAAGAAGGAGAACTGATGAATGTAGGAATGAAGAATGACTGATGTATAATGTGTAAATTAGGCAGTCTAACGGTCTTACAGGCACGATTCATACATGACACTTGTAAATTTGTAAATACTAAATACTAAATACAGTGATCCTTTTAGGGCCATGGTCCTTGGTATTGTCCAACTCAGACCAATCTTTGACCGTACTGCTCCAAAAACTGTCATTCTCAAAGTCGAGACCTTGAACTGGCCAGGTAGGTGGATATTCAAATTGATTTCCTTCATCCTCCTCAGTGTCATGTTTTCCTGGAGCTTCCTTCTTGCCTGCGTCACTAGAAGAGGAAGAATCAGACTCAGACTCAGATTGTGGATCAATCTTTTTCTTCTGTTCCTTGTTCTTTCCCTTGTCAGCCTCACTCTGACTCCCACCCTCATCAGACAACGAAGATTCAGCATCTGCTGCTTCTTCCTTCCCCTTCCTGCCAAGTGATAGAACATGATTGAAGAACTTGGTGTTGGTAGTTGCAGTTTTGCTCTAGTTTTAGTCATCTTTGAGGATATAGTTTAAGTGGCTCAATGGTTTTTATTTTTTACAATGTCAAAATCTGACATGGAGAGGAGAGTGTTGAACAAACTGGCTGGTAGCAACTGGGAATGCGCAAGGGGCTCAATGCGACTCATGACATGTGAAGTTTGTACGCTAAAACGGTCCTTCTGCATTCAGCTGCTTTTTCCTCAGCAATTCTCTTCTTTCTCTCCAATCTTTCTTGCGTTTTCTTGTGAACTTCATCATTCTTTTCTGAGGCCTCACGAAAGTCTTGTGTTGCCTTGTCCAGTTCCTGTATTCCTTTCCTGACAGCAGCCTCATGTGACTGCATCACTTTGTCATAATCTTTCAATCCCTTTTTTGACGGTTCATCCAAAGCGCCTGCACGTTTGGCTTTGCTATTTGGGGATGGCTCTGGCAACCTTTCAGCTGTGCCCAAACAAGTGTTCTTTCTGGCCTCTGTGCCAAGGTCCAGTTTCGGTGCGGTAGCAGCCAATGAAAGGAACAAAGATGACACCATCTCTTGCAACCTCAGGCAAACAGGATTGACATCTGATAAAATTTCACTTGTACTTTCTTAAAACCGATCCTCACCACTCATCGAATGGTCAATTTGGCCACTAGTGTTCATTGGTCACATTCTACATTCTGTGTCACCAAAACAAAAAACAGGAAACTGGATAGCCACGGAACCCTTTTGTTTGAGGAAACTGCTCTGCTGCTCGCAGCGATGCACTAACCTCCAAGTTCAAAGCTTTCACCTTCTCAGTCCATTTGTTGGAAGTAAGTAGGACAGTCTTTTCAACATCTAGCTTTTGAAGTCTGGCTGCGAGCTTCGGGTCACCCTTCTGTTTTTTGGTTTTTTTCTGAGTGTTCCCTTCCCCATCAGATCCTTCCCCCTCATCATCACCTTTGCCTCCACTGCGGCCACTGCCGGAACCCTTCCCGGAATTGGTTGATTTGGCAGCAGCAGTCCTCTTCGCAGGAAGGCTCTTCTGAGGCCCTCCTTGGCCAAAAGGTCTTGATCCTGCAGGAGGTCAGTTGTCCAAGTGCATGAGTCTTTTTAGTTTTGAAGATAACACTGAAAAGTCCATTGTTTATCTTTGTTTTGAGGCGCAGTTTGCGATGGCTGTCTGGGTCCTACGCTGTCTAAATCCTATAGCGACCTCTATTAAATTTCTAATGCTACTGACCCTCCAAGTGCTGTCCTTGGGCACCTGCTCCAATGTCCGCTTCTTTGTCCAGCTTTGAACCCATCAGAACTCAGATAGGCAGCGGGTAGATATAGAGAGAGAACCATGTTTGAAGATTCATCACCATGTTCGGATTGATTGTGCTAGCCATGTTCAGTCAGTGTGTAGACTGTGTCGTATTCTTGTTCCACGCATGAAGTCTATTTTAATGAAATAGAATTAAAATTTAAAACACAAAAATACATATTCTAGATTCTAGATGTACATGCAAAACATGTGATATCTTAGTGTTTTTATTTTTCTACTTCATAATATGTATGCGTTGTGTTCTTGTAAGGACAGAAGAATCAATAACCCTCTGTGTTATGTTGTTTAAAGTATCGCCCCTGGGCTCTTTTCTCCACAGACTACATTCCATCCCTCCAACCCCCAAACCAAGCCAAATGACTGTTCCTCTCGTCCCGGATAGCATCAACATCGCCAGCCGCCACCCTTCTGGTCTCACAGAACCCTCTCTTATTGTTGACCTGAGACCCTGTGACGTGACTTGCTGTTCCAAGTGATGGGCAAGCAAGGAATAGGACACCATCCGAGTAGTATCGATCCACGTGTCTATCAGCATTATGCTCATCCCACTTACTCTGCGCGGTCTCCCGGTCAACACCATACCAAGTCCTGTACTTTTTGATGAACCTCCAGGGAGGACAAGTTCAATTTTGATTGCCTTAGATAAAGTACATAACCTTTGAAAAAAGGTATCTATAGTCCTGTTGTCAAATGATGGCAAAATTCATGTGGTTCTTGATTATATCAAATCAACACCTGAACTTGTTTCAATCTACCTGCCTTCCTTCGGTCACATAAGGAATTGCCAACTTGTCATCATCATACTTGTTGTGCTCAACCTGGCAGGGGGCAAAAGTTTGAAGTGAGCCACGAAAAAATGCAAATAAACCACTCGTTGGGGTCCTGGAAATAAGGTCTTATAACACTTAGAAACACTCAGGCCCTGAAGTGGGACCCCTAACTTTGGATATAGATAGTGCGGCTCAGTAGCTACAACCCCAACATACCCCAAACAAGTGCAGCTTAAAAGAACAACCCCAAAGACCTGATGGGAAGCGTGAAGTTTCCTTGCCCGCCCACGTTGGTTCTCGCACCGGTTGGCAACCACTGCTCTACGCCGCTGTTCATTGGTCATGTTCTCCCAATTGGAGGTGTTGTCCCTGACATATCTGTATGATGCATGGCATGGTCTGCACTTGTGCTTCTTGCCATACTTCACCACCCCCGAAGCTGGAAAGAAACCTTCACAATCCATACACCTCACATTGCAAAGTCTAACTTGGGAACTTGGGGGACAGTATTGCCTAACTTTGTATGGTTTCCCTTCCCTTTGGAGGATACAGGCAAGTGAAACAGTCTTAATCGAATCGAAACTTCAAATACCCAAATAAAGAACCAGGTACTCCACTTGTAGCTCACCATCATCTTTGCCCTCTTCGCTATCACCACCCATTGTCCACAACGGTGTCGAAGTGCAAGACAGCAAGAGGAACACTGATTCAGATCACCTACTCAAATCAGCCAAATGGCTTCTTTTAGTTGAAGGAAACATGGAATTACAGAGTAGCGCTCGCAAGACTCACTAAATCTATCAAGCTATCTTGCGCAGCTACACACACCCCACAGAGAAGAGAAGACAAACATACTTTCCCAGTGGTTGTGTCCTGTCATCGTCAGCTTATTGATCTAGGCATTCCTAGAGGCTTCTGTACACAGCAGTCCAAGGGCAGCCACGGTACCAACACTTGATGCATGCATTGAGTTTCCTGCTAAGAAACATTGTGCTGTGTTTGACACAGCATCCAAAACAACAGGAGCACAGGACATTGCATTCGCAATCTCCAGCGTAACAGGGATTGAATGTAAAGCCAAAAGTTCAATCCCTTTCACATATCGCTTTTGATCCTTAAGCCACAAGTGACTGCAGCCGGTAGTCACTGTGCTCAAGGTAGCCCCAGACTTTTTTGGTCTGTGCCTTGGGTCTTGGTTCAAATCCCACGCTAGTGAATTCGGATGGAGCATGTCATAGTTGCCCTTTCCTGAGCAGCACACAGATCTGAAGATGTGTGTTTTTATTCTCTAATTTAATTAAATGTTTGAACAAGGGTGGCCCCCACACCTTCCAAACTGGAAAAAAATACCACAACATCAGGTATCCAACACACAGAGCAAATTTGGATACTCACTGAACACAATGCTAGTCACGAGTTGCATAGCCACCAGCGGGATTCGGGTCAGGTGGCAAATTTGGCAATATGTCTGTGAATGCCACAACGCCCAGGGAGTGGGGTGATACCTTGAGCTTGTTCAACATGTCAATTGGGTCGACCAACATCCTAGGGGCAAGGGAGCGGCTGAAGCAAATAATTTAAGTCTTGCTTGGACAGTTTATGTCAGTAATGTTGAAATACTGACTAAAAATGCAACCCAGTAACCAAAGCAAAAATTGCTCAAACAACAGTCCAAAGGATCTTGATATTCTTGGAGACCCTGCTGTACAGCAAATATTTTCTAGTTCTGGACACTGGGAAGCCACTCTCGGTAGGATCCAACAAGGCCTTGAGGAGCAGCTTGAACTCGGTGCCTCTCAGGGATAGAGGTGTTTAATCCATGATGTTGTCAAACCAATACACGTTCAGGTTTCCAAAGGTCATTCCTTTATCACTGCACCCTGGTGTGTGTTGATGGGAATAATTACCATCTACATACAGACAAACACCAACCCTCACCAGTCCTAGGTTGTCTGTCATCCGCTGATCAGGAAATTCTTTCACGTTCTCATGTAGCACCACATCGAATTGGCATTCTCTGATCCACTGAATCCTTGCTTGAAATCAAACCACAACAACACACATGCTCCCCACTGATATGTCAACATAGTTTTCTTATTTGAAACCGGTTCACCTCTTGTCAAACCTGGCCTTGCGGACGTGAACGCGTCGCTACGCAAAACAAACTTAAAAAGGCAAAAAGGCCACATAAAGCCAAAACATTTTTCTTCCAAAAGAAAATGAACGCTGAATCTGCTCCGACGTAAATTCA
>Ga0126342_10019980_pt1 | contig 11313 bp, 15 predicted proteins | sample Cyp1metagenome_FD_92528 | JGI IMG/M metagenome (GOLD analysis project Ga0126342, IMG submission 92528) | Coral microbial communities from Lord Howe Island, Old Settlement Bay, Australia - Cyphastrea 1 metagenome | ecosystem: Host-associated > Invertebrates > Cnidaria > Coral ...
TCTTACTCTTTCTCTTCTACTCTTCTTTCTTCTAATCTTTCTCTTCTCTCTGCCTCTTCCCTGCTCTGCTTTTCATCTGTCCATATTGTCGGAAGTTTGACTTCTAAACTTCCTTCGATTAGGATCATTTTTATTATAGTACTAACAAATAATAATAAAGAATAAGAATATACAATAATGATAGTAGTCATAGTATTAATATGTATTAATATGTATTGATAGGTATTAATATGTATTAATATGTATTAATATGTATTAATATGTATTAATATGTATTAATATGTATTAATATGTATTAATATGTATTAATATGTATTAATATGTATTGATATGTATTAATATGTATTAATATGTATTAATATGTACTAATGTGTATTAATGTGTATCAATATGTATTAATATGTATTAAATAATATGTATTAATATGTATCAATAATGACATATATATATAATATATAATATATATATATATATAATGCCTAAGCAAAACACATGTACACTGAGCCTGAGACTGCCGGCCACAATGCCCCGGAGGAAAGTGTCTTGGAGAACTCAGCAGCAACCGATGCAAGCCCCAAGCTGCTGGCACTCAAGGCAGTGTTGGCTCCCAGAATTGCAGAGTCCGCCTGAGCCTGGCAAGAATTTCATGGCTTTTCAAAAATTTGTCTACCAGAGTCTACCATGTCTTTTCAAAAACAATACTACAACCCTAAACCAAAACTGGCACAAACAAAGATTGGGAAAACAAAGATGTCAACATATGTTAACCAAACATGTAGCCAACCTGAGCAAAGAAGAGCTCAGAAAGTGCAGCTTGTCGCGATTGTGCCGCCACTCGTCGCTCAGCATCTGCAAAGGTCTTTTCCGCGAGGAGAAAACCTGGGAAGGCATTAGAATGAAGAGGGAAAGAGTGAATGAGGAAATATGAAGAATGAACAGATATTAAAAAAGAATGATGAAACAATGGGATGCAAAGTCAGCGTCGCAAAGAAAATCAAAGGAATAATGAATGATAATTATGTGAGTGATGCAATGAGTGATGCAATGAGTGATGCAATGAGTGATGTGAGATGTGCAGTGTCGGTTACTGCGGTTTGCATCTCTGGGTAGCCAGCTTAGAGCTGCCTCTGCAGCCGCGCTTGCCGACACGATGACATCTACTTCATCGGTTGTGGCCAGAAGGATTGAAGAATTCGGATCGAACCTGATTCGAAACAAAACAATCAAATTCAAGCCCAAAAAGTGCGTTGTTCCCTTCAATCCCCAGATTCACTGCACATCAAGCCCAGATGCAAAGCAAGTGGAAGAAACGCTACGAAGATACTGAACAAAGCCAAAATCAGACGCGATCGCACTCCAACCTCATCTAAGCGCAAAGAAAGCAGGGTTTGAAATGCATGCTCCGGGACGGAGACATTGGTGTAAACATCATAGTTGTGGGATTGAAAGACTTCAGAGACCAAATATATAGATTGAGCCAAGAGTATGAGATTCAGGATGAGAAAACTTGGACTGCAAGTGCTCTCAAAGAAAAAAGTTTGCCAAATGTTTATTGTGACTAATTGTGACTTCCAAATCTGTGCCACAGGACCTCGACTTCATCATCAGTGTTTTGAACTTCGTCGCTCTCATCATCCTTCCGACCAACTTGTTTCAGTCTTTAGTCGCTGAAGATGCTAAAGTTCAAGCAGATATAGCCTCCGTATTTCAGAAGGATTGAGATAATACTGTGGACACCTGAGAAAAAACAGCTGTGATCACAGTTCTTTTTGGGACTTTGCAAAGAAATCCAGACAGAGACAAGCCAATCCAGTTGACCCTACCCATCCTCAACAAGTTGCAGTGCCAGAATCTGCTGATTGTGAAGCCCTCCAGTCCTGCAATGGGTTGCGCAGTTGAGGACGGAGCTTTGAAATCACCAACCTTGGTCCACAACACATTTTGTGTTCTGATGGATTGGATCATCATCGCAGTAAAAAAAAATTGGAACTTGGCTGAGCAATAGACGAAGCTTGGTCATTGGTTGCTACTGCAGCCACTACCTCAAAGGCTGCCGAGTTTCAAAAATAAAACTTGTGTAATTTTTGTTAGTAGCGCCGATTTGCAAAATCAAATGATACCTGGACAGCAATTGTTCACGTCCGGTTGATTTCCTGCAGCGTTTGCACACCTAAGCCATCCAAGTCACTGAACTCAAAGTGAAGAGACGGCCAAGTACCGCCAAGACACCTGGCAGGACAGACGACGCCTGTTGTTATTGAAAACTCAAGCACCAAAATCAAATCCAGCCTGAGTTTCCAGGATCTTCTGGAAATAATTTCACCGTCACCTGAGAAACTATTTTGGTGGAAGTCACAGCCATGCCATGCAAGAGAAAAAATGGAAGCGGTGTCAAAGAGCGGGCGAAGCATAAGGCGAAGCATAAGGCGAAGCATAAGGCGAAGAATAACAGTAGCATGGACACAGGGACTTTGAATCAAGAACAGTGACTTTCCAGTAAGTGTCAAGCAAGTCGGTCTGACTGAATGGAGGCTATCATGTATGTGTTTGCACCAAAGCAGAACGAACACTAGTACATTACATTGCATTACATTACATTCCATTGAATTACATTACATTACAGTACATTGCATTACACTACACTACACTACATTACATTACCATACCTTACCATACCTTCCCCAGGTGCGTAGCCCAGGCTTCCAATTTGGAGGCGGACTGCACCAACGGAAAAGAGGAATAGCCAACAAAACCACCGTCACCATTACCTTACATTACCATACATTACCATACATTACCATACATACATTATCATACATACATTACCATACATACATAACGAAGAGCGCTGAAGGTTTGGTATGGCTCGCACGTTGCCCAATGTTGGAGCGAGACCAAGTCCTGGATGAGTCAAAGATCATGCAGGTCATTGCCACGCGGCAAAGCTGACATTTCGTGCCAGTTCCGAGAGAGACTGGAGCAGCCAATGCCACCATACCAGCCATCGAGGCAAGTCACCGAACGGCACCTTCAGTAGCCTGATCAGGCTCACCCTACGAGCATCTGCATCATTGTCGCTCTGATACTTCTGTGCCCTTGTTGAGATCAGATTCCTTTGCTGGGACACCAAATGACACCAACACTGCTTCCGTCTCTGGCGCTGCTTTCTTTCCCCGTCGGTTCTTCACTTCATCGGATTCATCGGTGCTCTGCACTGAAACACATGCGAGAGCGAACACGATTAACACGATGGCAATGTTCAAGAGCTTCATTCAGCTTCATGACTACGGTCATGACTACAATGGAGTTTGACGAGAGTCACTTTCATTGAAGAGTGCTTTCACGTTCTGGGCCAAAGTCCAGTGATTGCCAGGATCTATCGAGTTTTCAATCACCCAATCGAACCAAAGTTAGTGCCTCTGGAATTATCTACCAGGTCAGTAGGAACAAAGTAGTACTTCTTTCTAGGTCGGAGTTGGAAATATGCGATTCTGAAACTGAAACACGTCTCCGAGGGCCAAACACATGCCGCTGCAAAGATGGCTGTGCATCCAGCCCCAAAGGGCAGGAGGGCTTTCGGAATCTCGGCAAGTGCAAGTTTCCGTTCCTGGAGTTGGCCCCACAGGGATAACGCTGAGAGACGAAAAAAAATTGGACTCTGAAACACGTTGATACCAAAATTTTACGGCAGTAAGTTCCAAGGACACTTACAAGACGTGCACCCACAGCCATTTCCAGCGGCATTCCACAATTCTGGTTCCTGCTCTGCTGATTCTGCAAGGGCCTGGCCAGAAATGTCAATGGAAAAAAAATCAAATCACAAGTGAGGCCCTGGAATTTGCACAGGCCTGTGAGAAACTACACCGGCCAAGTCCAAGCGATTTCCTTAGAAATTTAGAATTGTTTTATAAACAATTTGTAAACAATTCTAAATCCAGAATGTCCTCTGGAGAGACTGCCAGAAAACGGGAGGAAACATACCCTGGAATACTGTTGGAAACTACAACAAAACCATTTGCCATCAAGTCAGTCCTGTAAAACTGATTTTCATCTTACGGTAGTTAACAAATCGTCCTCAATCCAAAGTCATGCAAGGTGTGCATGCTGCAACATGTTCCATGCAAGGCCAAAAACAAAAACCGGTTTGCAGCAAAGTTTCGTTCCAGAACTTTCAGCTACGGATGTGTAGGAAAAAATGGCCTCCGTTGAATGTCCAAAACACGATTCCATTTTTTTTCCTCTACACTCTACATACTCTACATTCAACATCCCTAAATATCCAATGCAAATTCATCCAAATGTGCAGTTTGCAACTCAACAGCATTTATCCACACTTGTTCAATTTGTTTGTTTGGTTTGTTTGTACAAGGATCCGGCACTCGCGATCGCAGGGAGCGCGGCCGCAGACACCCACGATGTATGACCAACAAGTGCAAGAGTCGCCGCAGATACAACCTGAGAAGCGGAAAAGAGCACAAATTTGGCAACCTACCGTAAGAACCCCTCAGTGTGGACACACTGTTTGGGGAATTAAGGCCTTCACCGAAAAAAGGGTGCCACCAGTTGCAACTGGAGTTTCTTCACGCAAAGCCTGCAACATTGGACACTACCAAAGACAGAAACTCCCATGCACACACCAATCAACACGAATGCGTTCAAAGAAAACATCAGCTACTTGTATATCCTCTTGATCGCGAAGGATGCTTTCGATCCCCGATCGGAGTCGGCGCGAATCTGATGAAGTTTCCTGGCAGTTCAGATTGTGAGTTCTCTGTTTGTGGACAAAATGTGGTTCCAACTCCAAGTGTTTGTGTTTTTGTTCAAATATTGAAGTGTGTTGACCAGGTGTTGATTCAATTGTGGGCCATCCGTTAGACACACCATTGGTTTGACACTGTAGTTTTAATTGAAACTGCCGTTGGTCAAGAAACTTGAGTTGCAACCAAGATTCAGACCAAGCAGCAAGGTCAGATATCACTTTGGTCTCTGCTCGCTTGCTGGCCCTTATTGCTGCAATGATAATCAATCCCACGTTATACATCATTAAACGTAATTTTGACGCACACTGTGCGATTGTTTTGCAATTTTTCCAAGGCTGAGTTCGCCACTCTGTTTTGCCAAACGATGGCAAAGATACAAACGTATGGCCGAAACACCAAAGTGCAACAAAACCTGAGCATTGAGCACAATGAAAACATTTTTTTGTGTGATTGACATGTTGTGGCCAAGGAAAAAATATGTTCGGTTCTTGTAAGTCTTTGTGATCGCCTGCAACCCAGCATTTCGGCAAGCATTTACGACGTTGCATTGGCACGGCGCAGATCTTTGGCGCCCAAACAATTCCAGTTTTTTTGAATGTTCACCACCTATCATTCCCGAATGTTCCCCACAAATTTAGTGCAAACAGTTCATTTCTGAACTTTGTATTGGGACTAAATAGATCCGAACCCGAAGTCATGCAATGCACCCGGCATGTTCTCCAAGCAGTTGTTTTTTTATCCTTCTGATAAACAAGTTTCAACCTCGTCAGTTGAAGGCCACCCGTGTACATTTTTTTGTCGCATAATCATTGATGTGCGCAACCGAATTGACTTCAATTCCCTTGATTCATGACATGTTGCGCTGAAGACGACGCACAGGTTTTGACCACAACTGGAAAACAATCCAACAAACAATCTATGCATAAAATGGCAAAGTCCTGGCATGTTATACAGCCATCACATTGGAGTTGCATAAAATCGGCAAAAGCATTCACAATCTACACCATGTTTAACACGTTTTTCACATGTTGACGCATTGCTCATACAAATTTAAATTCAGGTGTTTCGATTGAAAATTGTGGCGTCAGTGGAAATTTGGTTTCATGTTCTGTTCGCCATGTAAGCTATACTGTTGTAGCAGTCATTTGCCAGCAATCATTACATGGCTGGTCGCTATGCATATGCGAAAAAGGAAGGTGAAAAACGCACGAAACGATTCACGCTAAACATAGCCGTTAGCCACATGCGGCCGCATGTTAGCCATCCCGGGAATTGACTCCAAAATGCGCGCGGGGCGTGCCGCAACAAAAAAACTAAATGATGAAACTATTTCCAAACGCCGTTCATGCACCTGACACTCACATTGTTTTCACCTGTTGGGATTTGCTGCAGCCAAGATGGCTGTGGGTATGGCACACTAAGCTCGGTCTCGAGGTAGCCAAAGCATCGGAAAAATCGTCAGATAATTCAAGCAGTAACGTAGGTGGCGACAGGGGTGGCAGGTGGGTTGCAAGCGAAAATCACAAAACGACAGCCCACCCGCCCGTCCCTTAATCCAACAGCGGCAGCATTCACTTGAATTGAAGTCACAATTCACTCTGTAAATAAGCCGTTGTCATACATGACATCTAGTTATTTCCAAACGCCGTTCATGCAGCTGACACTCACATTGTTTTCACCTGTTGGGATTTGCTGCAGTTGTTTTCCCCAACTTTATTTCAACTGACAAGCAAATCACATCCAAAGCCTTCTTTGCGTCTTCTGATGCATCCATGAATCCAAGGCGTTTCAAAAATTCACAATCACCACGGGAAGGTGCATCTGCAACATTGCTAAAAGAGCTGATCCTTGAAAGCCAACACAACGTACGTACATGTGTTTCAATCTCGGCAAAACCTGAGCCATTGCATCAACTGTGGAATTGTCTGACACCCCTTTCACAAGGCTGAACTTCGTGCCTTCGTTATCCACATAGAGGAAGCACATTCGATCCTTCAAACAGTCAGACCAAAGTGAATAAACTACAATCGCACAAAGTGTCTCAGCCTCAAAAATTATCTGCGTCTTGATCGGTTCACCAAGCAAAAGCCTTTGATCCTCGGAAAGCTCACAAGAGAACAAAATTCTGGACCCAGAGAATTTGTCAACAAAGACTCCACCCAATCCGCACACACGTTCACGTGAATCACGTTCGTAGCAAGCGTCAGTTATAAGCACAATAGCGTTGGAGGGCTGCAGCGACACAAGTCTAGGTTCATCAGACTCGATGAGGCTGAGAAAGACTTTCAAGAATGTGGCATCCCTAACAGAAATCTTCGTCCTCCTTCTACATGCAAAGTCGCGCAAGCAAGCTACGTACCTCTTGCCAGTGCGTCCATAGATTTGTGATTTCGCAAGTTGCATCCTTCCACGCAACTTCTGAGCTTCCGTTTGCACAATGAACCCTGCTTCCCACAAGCGCTGTATTTCACCAGAAATTTTCCAAAGTAGAGGCTGTATAATATTGGAAACTTTGCAGACGTAGCGATCTGAAGCTGAAAGGTCAAAGATCACTCCAAGAGCTTCGCATGTTTCACTAAAGGGTTTGCATTTGCGACCTTCTTCTGCGAAGATCCAACCAAGGAGTTTGAACAATGCAACGGCCGAGAGTTCAGAACTTCTGGCCAGCTGAGGAAGGTTAAAAACAATGCAATCATCGAAACATGAAGGCCAGAATAAGCAACAACCGACCACTCCCAACCACCATATCGCTCTTGCGAGCTTGAGGAACGAATGCACACTTTTGATGGCCCCAAAAGGCAATACCTGCGCCTGAAAGGTTTTGCACTGTCCATCTGTAGGATCAAAAACTCTGATGAAGGCCACACGCCTACCAGTTTCATTCAGGCCGACCTGTCTGTAGGCGCTCGATAAATCGAACGTCCTTGCCAACAACTTTGGATTCATGCCAGCGCCCTTTGAACAAGAAAACCAACGCAATATCGCCGCACGAGCAACATCGACCGTGTGCAAGACCGGTGACTCAAACACCGTAGTTCCATTAACAGATGATTCACTGAAATCGTCAATCAAACGAATTTTATGTTTTTGTCTGAGTCCAAATCTTTTCGAGATAGGTGCATCGACGGGCACTTCTCCAAGAGGAATTGGGCCAAAAAGCCAGCCTCTATCTCTTGCTTCCAGCGTCTGTTTCCAAACTTCTGTATCAACTTCCAAGTCACCAGACCGTTTTGGCTCCAAGAGTAAGCCATCTCTCCTGAGTTCAGATTGGACCTTCAACGCCTCCTGAGTCAACAACGCAGGAGTAAACTCGAAGGGGAGCATCCCCGTTTCAACCACTTCACCAATCAACGAGGCCCCAATTAGCAGCTCATCCACCACCCCTTTGTCAGGAAAATCATGGAATTCAAGCATTTCAGCAAACAGTGCAATGCGCTTACCTCGAATTGCCCTTTCAACTGTACTGTCCATATGGCTCCTCAAGTCTTCTTCAGCACCTTCCAGTTCTTTCACTCTGCGGCTGTGGTTCCACTTTTTGAAAAAAAATTCAGCTCTACGCTTTGCAACAGCATGTAAACCATTGTTAGCCACGAAGGAAATAACTCCCGACAGTACCTCAAGCAAGGCTAGTTCAGGGCTCAACGGGTGTTGAATCTCACAAGCCTTCCAAGAATTCATCAGGCTCCCATTGCACTCCAAATATCTTCACCTTGGTAAACGCAAACTTGAAAACCTGCAAGTCGCCAAAATTCAAACAAACATCCCAAACTGCAAGCTCAGTCTTCACTCTTTGCAATACTTCCGGATTGCTCCAAAGTTGGTCCACGCCGAATGTACCCCCCAGAGAAAATTCGTGGAGCAGCTTGCAAGGGGTCAATGCAACCGGTTACTCAGGCCAAACTTGTTGAGAATCACGGAAAAATAACAGCAATTTCGATTTGTACGGAGAAATCAGTGGTGGAAGCCGCAATGATTTGGATTGTTCAGCTGTGGCTGCACGTGATGCATGTTGCATGGAAATCTTTGCAGAAAACTTCAAACCAATTTCACTCAACCTCAAAATGAACGAATGCACTATGGCTTCGCACAACAAAACTGGATAATGTTTTTCAAGCGATGTTGCATGAACGCGTTTGGAGGAACCTTGTCTGACCAAGCCCCAGGGTTCGTGCTCATGGTCTCCTTGACAGACTTCAGCAATGGTCTCAACTTGCGGGAAATTGCCCCCAAACGCGTCCACTTAGGGCGTTTGCCTCCATAAGCACACGCCTGATGCTCCGCAAAGAAGAGCTGGTTGGACTCGGGGTTTCGGCCCACGCAGTGGTGAGCCAAACAATGAATCGCGTGGATATTCCACTATGAATAATTTATTCAACTTACAAGATTCTTCCAAAAGCTCAGCTGTGAATGCATACAGTATGTTGGCTGCGCTCACCTTCAACAAGCCCACGCCTTTCAAAGTGTTCTAACCGTGAAAACTTTGCACCGCTAAGTTTTGCCCTGAAAACCAAAACAAACCCAAGTTTATACCCAAAGGCCCAAAGGATTTCAAACGTGAGTCAAACTTTCCGTGCTCTCTCAAATCACTCCAGACAACAAGCAACGCTTCAACACACACTCTGTTTCTCTCGCTCGGGCTTGAGCCAACGAGTATCGTTGGGTATTCAGTTCAAATACTGTTCAAAGGTCACCAAAACCAAGGAGTGGTTTTTGTGCAAACGGCAAACTGGATTCCAGTCTTGACGAAATTCCGAAAAGCGATCCACTAAGGATCAAAAGCTTTCATTTTTCTCTAAAACTGTTGAAATGTTTCCAAAAATTTCAAAAACGGTTCGGTTTCCTAAACAAACATCAAAACTCTCAACTACAAAACATAACGAGTGCAACCAGTTTCGGTTGTGCTCGTTAAGCATCATGAAGCATCAATTTACTCGTTGAGCATCAAAAGCGTCCAAAAGTACATCATCCGCAGATGATATTCGCTCAAATCTCAACTACGCAGTATGATACATTCATTCACGAGCTTGTCATACCAAAAACAAATCATCCGAAGATGATATTCAGTAAAATCTCAACTACGCAACGTGATGCGCTCGTTCACAAGCTTGTCGACCATCAACACAACCAAATACGAAGTAATATGCATGCAACTGATCTCACAGCGTCCACTGATGTAGATTTTCACACCCCCTTTCGATGAGAGGTCAGAATGGAAACCTTTGTCCAGGACGTAGTGCAGTCCATATGCATTCCAGAAATGTACATGGCGTCCCATCCCATTTCAGACAAAAACTAACTGGCTTCTGCAGCAGACGGAGACAGATATCCTGGCGTATCTGAAGCCGAAGAAGCAGCTCTTCGCTGACGAAGTACTGAATCTCGCATAGAATCTCCAGGTGTACACATGCAGTGCACTTCAAATATTCAGTCACTCGAAGATTCTTGAAAGTACGACAATATCGGGTCAAATGAAACTTCTGTCCTCGTTCAGAGACAAAAATACCTTGCCCAATCTCAAAAGTCGTAGATGAATTGCGGCAAACTTCACAAATTGATGAAAGTTCTCTCTTGACATTGTCAGGATAGCATTCACAAAGACTATCAATGTGACACCTCGTTCCAGCATTCCCAACATGTAGTCGAAAAGAAGAGGCAACCGGATCATTCACTGAAAAGGTCTGAGTTCGACGCATTTGAATCGATCCTGGTGTCTCACCTGAAGTACCTTGATTCTCCAACTCTGGATTGATCCTCCCAATACCTGCACGACGGTCAAGTGTTCCACAACACCAGAATGTCACAATTGTCCCCGAGGATCCAATTATCACTCCAGCCAAAGCAGCACATAGCACCATAATGAGAATCTCATCCATTGCTGGCAAACGGGACCCGGCCGGCCCGGGCTACACTAAAAAAGAAAACACCACACACACAACAGAACAAAACAACTGGAGTGTGAGCATTCTCATGCGAGCAGTCTGTCAACGGAGTTGATAGGCTTCTGAGCATATTGCCTTGGCAATATCATCATCTGTTTTCTGATGACGCAAAACCTGAGAATTCACCTAGTGAATTCAATGCAAACTGTGCCTGGCAAACGAATGTCCCTGAATCTGCTGTGAACAATGAACACTGAACGGCTCAGCTAAAAAACCTGTGCTTTCCTGAAGTCAAACTGCTGACAAACAAATGCACTCTGCAATGACAAACAAAAATCATGAAATCTAGGCTGGTTCTGACTGGTCACCACACCCATCGCACATGCAGCACAATCCGTGCAAACTTTTACATGTCGTGGTCAATCAGAAACTTCTTCAATCTCTCGTCTGACCAAAAACGGTTTGTTTTCGGGAGTTCCAGGGTCACAGCACTGTGCACATCACTCATGCCGCGAAGCTTGAAATATGCATCCTGAGCAGGCTTTCTGTCTTTATCGCATAACGTGAGTACGCGCGCTTACAAAACAAACATAATGAAGTATAAACTCACTTATACTTAAAATTTGAAATCACTCTGTTTGAAACTTTTTATCTCTTTGCTTAATTGTCGAAAA
>Ga0126342_10019981_pt1 | contig 11313 bp, 10 predicted proteins | sample Cyp1metagenome_FD_92528 | JGI IMG/M metagenome (GOLD analysis project Ga0126342, IMG submission 92528) | Coral microbial communities from Lord Howe Island, Old Settlement Bay, Australia - Cyphastrea 1 metagenome | ecosystem: Host-associated > Invertebrates > Cnidaria > Coral ...
AGCGGCTGCTAAGCAAGACTTTTTCAGTCTCGCCTTCGTGCCAACTTTCGTTGGCTTGAGCCAATTTGCATTGGCATCATGTTGTCATCCTTGCGCAGTGGCCATGCTATGGTTCATGCATGCCACCACATGTCAACTTCTAAGTTTTAAAATTCACAGCAGCTGGTGGAATGCTTCATGAATCGCAATATCAATGGCCACCTTTCGGAGACCGCCCTGGGGCCCAGGTTGCGCCCCAGGAAGTGGTGGAAAGGTGGGGCGGCGTCTGGGGCCAGGAAATGAAGGGAGGTTTCTACAGGGGATTTGATGTGGATTTCATGGGTATTTCATGGGATTCCCCGCACTAAATGGAGGTTTCTAACTGGGAAAATCATTGAACTATATAGTCTTGCGGGGGCATTTTACACCATGCCATGTTTGATTTGCCATATTTTAATGGCGAGATATGACTGTAATAACCTCTCACCAAGCAGTTGTATTAAATGATGATATTCATATCATCCCGCCAGGCATGGTTCAATTGCCTCTGTTGTCAGCTGGGTTGATCGAGTTGATCAGTTGTTGACCTTGCCATGATCCAAACTTCCGTGGGGTTACAGTTCGGTGTCATCAAACAGAGGTGGCTGGGGATTTCCCTTCTCTGAAAGCCCAAGAGAAGACTGCAGACAGTGGAGGTTTTAAGGGGAAAATCATCAATACCCTCTGGTTATTTTTTAACAGTTCGCCATGGTATAGATGGCCCATTTATAGATGGTTTACCTATTAAAAATGGTGATTTTCCATGGCTATGTAACAAATAACCAGAGGGTATTGATGATTTTCAGGGATTTTCCCCTGGCTTTCTTCGAAAAGACTTGGAAGTAGCTGTTTCGAAAGTTGGGATTCAACCATCAATTTTCAGCCGGATTTTTTCGGCAAAAAACAGAGGTTGTGTCGAAGGTGGACCAAGAAAAGAAAGAGGGGGGAACATGACAAATATAACAACATAACCACCAGTTCCAATAATACATGGCTAAACTATCGTTGGAGCCCCATATCCCAACTTATGGATACTTATGGTGATAAGAAAAACCATAAGTTCTACCATTTTATAATCTCCAATTCATCCAGCAATTTAATGCTTCAATCACCATTTTTCTTGCTTCAAGCACCAAATACTGCATGTTTTCTTTCAACCATCGACATCTTCAACTTCTCTTCTACCAGTGCGGCCTACCACAACTTATTAATATATATTCATCTATATGAATCTTCATTTTTGTTGGTTTTTAGTACCACAACTTATGAATCTCCCCTTTTTGGTACTAAAAACCAAGAAAAAAGTGGTATATAAGTCTACATTGGTCTGTATGAGTCTATATTAGTCTCCACTTTTCCCATGTTTTTCCATGTTTTTCCCATGTTTTTCCACGTCACCGTGTTGTCACTGGGCCCATTCCTCACTGGGCCGGCCAGAACCCACCGGTGCGGCCGAGCGCCTGCTGCCCAAGGGCGTGGAGACCTTACCGTGCGGCGAGCCCGGACCGGACCGTTTTGTTCTGGAGATTTTTGGGATCCTGGGATATGTCATGGGATTACCATCTGGTTATGACTAACAGTTCGCCATGGTATACATGGCACTTTTATAGATGGTTTACCGTTCTTAGGGATGGTGATTTTCCTGGTTATGACGAACAGTTCGCCATGGTTAAGCCATGGCCCATAGAAATAGATGGCTTACCGGACTTAAAAATGGGTGGATCTTTCCATGGCGAACTGTTAAATAGCCAGATGGTAAATGTGAAGTTCATATGAATATATAATTATGAATCAGCCCCATATGAAAATCAAGACTACCATAGTTTTTGGGATTTGAATGGGGTTGGGTTTGATTGAAAGGGATTTGAATGGATTAACACCCCAAAAAGAGATGGAAAAGGAACACCCCACAAAGATACAGTGATAAACTACTAAAATCGGCATTTTTTTTGGGGGGTTACTGCAAACTTTAAACCCTGGATGGCTAGTTGAGTACAACTTCATCTTTTGAAATAAACATGGAATGTTTAGGCAATATTCGCCAGCAAAATGATGGTTTACTTGGTGTTGAAGCAGCCACCACCACATGAAACACCTACAGCTGGCAGGGATTAGTTACCATTTGATCCACTGGCGCCCAAAAATCATCAGAAAATTCAGAAATCTGCAGGGTAGATTTGGACGGACATCAATTCAGGGGTATCTTTCAGACAAAGCCATAGAGGTCAGTTATGGCCCAGCAACCCTGCTATGAATGATGGCAGATGGGAATCATTCCAATTTATGGCAGTTTTCTGACTGACTCGTGATCATTTCCCCAGATTTTTGTTATGTAAAGCATATGACCACTCCGCCCCAGAAACGAAGGATTGGTGAAGTTTCAGGCTTCCGTAACAGCGATGAACATGGACATATTCCCAAGATACATGTCTACACCGCTTTCGATGTGAATTTTCAGTGACAATGGCGACAGAAAATTGGAGTCCCCAGACTCCATTCCGTCATGGCAGAAACCAGAAGTGCAATCTATGAGTGGGTCAAGATGCGAGACCATTTTTGGAGATGAGGATGATCTTGGAAAAGTAGTGACTGGCAGGGCTCAAGCATGTGACTGGGCACGGTCCAATCAACTCGCATCGGCAAGTCCCAAGTGACGTTGGATCCCCATCTCGGTTATGCCCCAAATCCACTGGGCAATGAGCCGCCTGCATTGCCATACTTTGCCCCCCAAAATTTTCAGCACTTCGCCGGAGGCCTTTTTGTGAAACTCCAGATTTTTCACGGTGAGCGTTTTCGACAAATCCCAGAAACCAAATCCCAGTTGGGTTCGTTGCTTTGCAATCCGCCAGTGGTGTTTGTTTTTCCGAAGGTCATGCCCTTGGAATCCCTTGGAGATTTGGCTACTCTCTCAAGAATCATAAATCGACATCCCATAGATATCCATAGATATCGACATCCCAAGCTATACCTCCTGCATGTGAAAAATCCCGAAAAAAATCCCGGCATAAATCACGAAACAAATCCTTAGATATGGTGGATTTTCCATATCTGTGGTTTACTGCTAGATGGAGGATCTTCCACTTAGTGGTCAAGAAACCCCTGTTTACTAAGTCCCGTAGATGATCCCATTTATAAGTGGCTTGAAAACCCCAGTTACTAAGCATTTTGCTAAATGGGATTATCCTCCAAGTAGATAGATACAGGTAATATCCATTATATTCCATGATATAAATCCCCATTGTGTATCCCTACTGTATCCCACACATGATGGTGATAAAATTTCCCATCAATTACTTAGATGATCCTCCAAATACTGTCAAGTAATCATTCTGGAGTAGATAGATTTTTTCAGATTTTCAAGACCTTATTCCCAGTTTATATAATTTTATATACTGAGGATTTGTGACATGTCTATTTTTTTATCTTCGATCTACTCCACATTCCCAACCTTGGAGAGGTAGTTTAATCCTTTAGTTTTAACCAGCAAAAGATGTCGTCCTTTTTTTGGACTACCAAAGATTGACCATGTCCAGGATGATGATTTAAATATGATAAACCTTTACTATAGCCTTTACTGGAAGGAGGTATTTTTTATCCCCCTAATATTAAGACTCCCCCCATTTTCTATGGGTTTTTCTGGTGGACATCGCCTGTTGATGGGTGACTCTAAGGGTTACACCGAGGCAGAAGTTGCCGTTGATCTCGCAACAACGCTTTTGGCACCCCAAGACCGACCGGGAGCGAGGTGGATCCCTGGGGCCGCCATGCAACACGCGATGTTCATTGGAGGTAGCGATTCCAATAGTTTTGGCCGATTTTTCAGGCCTAAATTTCAGGGAATATCGCCACAATTCATATGGCCAAAAATCTGCTACAGTCAGTAGCTCCACTTTATCCTGGAATTCCGTGGATCCTCATCAGTTGAAGCGGGTCCATGGTCCCTCTAACATAGCGAAATCCACCATTTTTTACAGTTCCTCCATTTTAGGATCCTGAAATTCCCAACTTGAAAAAACAACACCGAAATCGCCTCTCGCTGAAGGTTGTCATGGGGTTTCATCATCACCAAACAGCATGGCTGAAGCAAGAAGAATGGGGAACCAACAAAACCAACAAAAGTGGAGCTTTCACAAACACATGGGGGGTTCACCAACCATGGAGGTTGAACAGCCCAATGGATCTTTCCAAGAAGGGGATGTTAGTTGGCAACAAGGGGGAATTCTGGGGATGAAGCTGAAGATGCCGGCGTTCCCTCATTGCCGACGTCGCATTTTGTTGTTTGGTACCACGAAAACCAAGGGAAACTCTGCTGATATCTCAGACATTTTTTTTTTCGTGCGCGTTCTACGCTGGGTAAAGCTTGGTTTGATAGTTGCAGACATGAATCTTTTGCCATAAATCCGGAAATACAATACCCAGCTCAGAAAAAATGTTTCGCCAGGGTATAATTGGTATAATGTATAGCAACCCCCATCAAGACCCATAAAGATAGAAAGTAAAATCCTACTGAAATTAGTGATGAATCACTACCAAGTCTATCTGTTGGATTCTATTGGGGGTTACTATAGGACCGGATGATGCCAGATGATTGTCATGTTACTACACCAAGTTTTCTTAGTGAAACCTGTGAACTCCCCCATTTTGATTCTGGTTGACTAATATACCCATCACTACAAATTGTTTGGCAAATTGCCATCAAAGAGTAGCCATCTTTTTGGTTATCTCGCAGAATTTCTTTAAAACAAATCCATATAATGTAGGACATCGCCGGTCATATACCTACATAATATGGTCGGTTGTAACGGGTTGAAACCATATGGATCCCATATATCTGGGGTTGTCTGAAGATGGGTCATCCATGGGAATCCGATTTGGGAATCCTATGGGAATCCAATGGGGACTATGGGAATGGGAGTCCAACATGAGGGGTTACTTGAATTCGAAAAGACTTTTGGGGCATCCGGGCATATGCCATTTGATCCCTACACGGGCCCCTCAACTTGACTTCGCTATACTTGCTGCTTTTCATCGATGGATCAATTTTGACTCAATCCAAGAGTTGCCCGAGTTTGGGTCCAACGGTGAAGAAAAGACACCTAAATCGCTTCCGAGGTCCATTTTTCAATCCCAGATTTCCATAGATTTCCGGTGACCTTGAAATCCCCCCAAAAAATCCCCACATTTTGGGGGTGAAGGGCAGACCATGACATCCATGACCTCCATGACATCAGGTCTGAAACGGGCCTGGCGGCAGCTCTCCGCCAAACCAGAGCTTCCCTGGACAGGGAGGGGAATTCATAGTGATTTCACCCAGGGTTGAGCAAGATGAATCATGGAGACTGAATGGATACTGAATGGATACCTTCATCAGCATTTTTCATCACCATTTCTCCGTTGATTTGATGATTTTGATGGTGATGAATCATGTTTTCATATTGTTTTCATGGAATTTATGCATGGGGATACTGTATAATTGGATAATCATTGGGATGTCTGTGACCCGCGTCCTCAATGGCGGAATATCCGGGAATCCCCGTTGAGCAAGTTTCGAGCGAAACTCAGAAAAAACCGAGTTTGGGGGATTTTCCAGAACGCCATGTTTGATGACACCAGAGGCTATTGGTTTTTAAGCAACCAAAACGCCGAAAAAAATCAGCGAATTCTAACTGCAACGGAACGCCTGGAACGACAACGATGGGAATTGGATTGGGAGAACTATCCCCAACTGGTTGAACTGTTGAGGTTAATGACGAATTACCTGGTTGGTGGTTTGGAACATTTGAATTATTTTTCCATATATTGGGAATGTCATCATCCCAACTGACGAACTCATATGTTTCAGAGGGGTAGGTATACCACCAACCAGTATAGATCATTCCTGTTTTGGAATCCCACTGCTGAAATGGCAGCTCCGAGTGTTTGTGATGCATTGATTCGGAGTCTTAACTGCTTTTTTGGCCTTGAAACAATACATTTGACACAGCCGCTTCGCAAGAAACTGGATGCCTTCCATTTGAGGGGATTGCGCAGAATTATCAAACTTCCAACTACGTAGACAGGCACACAATACAAATTCGAGGGTATATGAGCCTCCCTCTCAAACTGCATTCTCCAATCATCTTACCAAGAAAGTTAAACCTGTCTCACGAGAATTGAGCAAGATTGGCCGGATATATTTTACATGCAGCACGACCTGACCCTCTCAGATAAGTCTCATACCCAGATAGCGCTGAACTTGCTGAAGCCGTCAATATTGGTAAACGACGACAGTCCGGCCGTTGGGCTTTTTGGGGCCACTGCCTTGCGGAGGGGTTAGGCTTTGATGAAACACCCCTGGTGAGGACGATTGACTTGGCGAAGGCGCTGGGGATTGGGGCAGCACAGGGCAGCGGTGGGCGGGAAAGACCAATGCTGAACACAGTTCACCATGAAACCCTGCTGATAAGTTTAGCACATGTCACAGGTGTCATCCTTTCTCGCTCACAGGCACAGGCGAACTTTGATCCATTTGATGAGTTCCGGAGCCTGGGGGCAGCATCGGTGTAACGACAAGACCAAGCGAGTGGTTCCAGAGCGCTGGAACCAGTTTTGGGAACAAAGAGCAAAAAGACACGAAACGCAGGGTTGTCGCAAATCATTGCTGTGGTGCGCATTGGCCCTCTCAGTTTGAATTCACGAACCTAGTGCAAGGTCATCTGGCAGGAGACATTTGGGTATACCGGTATACCGATAGAGCAAGTCGTAGCCAAAATCATGAGATATCACCAAAACTTCCAAACGGGTTCCTCCCTTTTTGCGTGGATTCATGATGGGAGCCGATGTCGTATGTCATAAAACACATCTGCGTTTGAAATTAGGAACATTGACCGCCAAGTTTTGTTGTCTATTAGGGGTTTTAAACACCGAACAAAATCTGCAATAAACCTAGCAACAAATCCACAATGTTGGTTTGCTTGTAACCCAAACCGTCAAAATAAAATATCATCGGTAACCACCCGCTTCACGGGTCAACACTGATCCAATCCGCAAGGGGGGTGAAAACCTGAGGCTCCCGAAGTCTGCGCGTGTGAAAATGTCCGGCCCCGAGAGTGGCTGTGTCCTTTTCCAATGTTTTTTCCGAGTGGTTGGTGGGCATGAAAGTCTGGTTGGTGGTTTCAAACATGACTCTTATTATTTTCCATTTCATATATGGGATGTCATCCTTCCCATTGACTTTCATATTTTTCAAGAGGGTTAAAACATGTTAACACCACCAACCAGAAGTAATCAAACAATGCATGATGTTTGGTGAACATGCTATTTGCACCAAGATTTGCGAATCACCGGATTTGAGGTCATAAATTTGGACAACACCCACGTGTCCACGACCGTTAATTTCTTGTTACGGTTGGGCCGCTCGCAGTATAGGATCAACAAAAACATATTGAGGCAACACATCAATAGGCACACCCTCTGGTAATTTAACATAGCTATTGAAAATGGCCATTTATAGTGGATTTTCCCATAAACAATGGTGATTTTCCATTGCTATGTTAGTTTACCAGAGGGTACACCAAGGGAATGTAAACCAATATTGGCTGAAGTGGTTGGTTAATGTTGGTTTTGTGATGTTTTGTGGGCGGGTAAATGATAACGACCTCACTACGGCCTCACTCTGGAATCATGGTTAATAAGGGGCATGATCCCCAAATGGCCTTAATTCAGGTTAGTGAAATATTATAATTTACCCAGATCCATATGGGTCTGTCTAATGTTATACTATATATAATATATGAGAGGGTATATATCCATATGTTATATCCAAATTTTCCAACCCCCATATGATATCACATAAAGATACATAAAGGTCATAAAGGTGATAATTTTAAATACATCCCATTAGAATCCCGTTGTCTTACATATATGATATCTCCCCATTGTATGTCCATTTAAAAAGTTCAAAAAAATCATGTAACCTCCATATATATATATCTGTAAATTCATGTATTATTCTCCTTTACCCAGATATATATGTAAATTCATGTAACCTCCATAATTCTGTTCATCCTACCTGGGACGATGATTCCCATTGACTAATACATACTTTTCGCGAACTTTGAAAGCACCAAACTATACATATGATAAATACATACACATAATGATACATATAGTTATAAATAGTTATATATAGCTATATATAGTTATATATAGCCTGTTATATATAGTTTTATATTAGTTACTTATAGTTATATAGTTATATATGGTCATATATAGTTATATATAGTTATATTTAGTTATATATAGTTATAAATATATATAGTTATATATTTAGGTATATATAGTGATATATATATATATAGTTATATATATATAGTTATATATATATAGTTATATATATATAGTTATATATATATATAGCTATATCTATAGTTATAAATATATATAGTTATATACCTAGTTATGTATATAGAGTTATATATATATGTTTATATATAGTTATAAAAAATATATATATATGAATAACGTTATATATATAGTTATTTAAAGATATATATATATAAATACAAATAGTCATTTATATTTGTGTATTTAGTTATGTATGTATAGTTTTATATATACATAGTCAAACAAATAGTTATATATATATATAGTTATATATAGTCATTTATATATATATAGTTATATGTATAATTATATATATAGTTATATATGTAGTCATATTTATAGTTATATATATATAGTTATATATATAGTTGTTGATATATATACAGTTATATCTATATTTATTTTTAGTTTTTTTTTTAATCACTAGGTATATATATAGTTATATTAATTTATAGTTATATATATATGTTTATTTAGTTGTATTTAGTTTTATATATAGGTTTATATATAGTTATTAGTTACATTAGATAGTTAAACATATAGATAGTTATATGTATATATATATATTTATAGTTATATAATATATATAATATATGATTAACCCTGGTTATTTTCCAAATGTTTGTATATGTTTGCAATGATGGCCCCGACGATCAATCTGGGTATCAGCTCTTTGTGAGCTCCATGGACATCTCCAAAGAATGGGAGGGTTTCAATAGGAGAATCCTTTAGACATGTGGCATTTTCCATCATGTTCAATAACCAGAGGGCATCCGAATGTCAGTCCACCTGTGATGAGTCCCCAATGAACTTCGATCAATATGAAACAACAACCAATTGGGTCACAGAAACTCCCAGAGACCTGTTTGATGATATGTGTTTGTACTTCTTGATGTTGTTTGTCCTATGGATTCTTATGGTGTTGAGGATCATGTTTTTTTTGCACATTTTTGAACACCCCAAAAATTGACACTGATTTATTTTGACAAGAGAACCAACGGCTCCGAGGTTGAAGAACCAGGACTGCTACAAGCTGAAGGACTCGCGGTGGCTTTGGTCGCTTGGAACGTTAAAAAAAACGGAGTTTTTTTGGGGATTGAAACCTCAGGGACGGAGGTTTAGCCAGCCAAAGTGGTGACTTTACATGACTTTACCGTGAAAAACCCATGGATTTGACAGTCACTCGAGTCATTTGACATGATTTAACCATGGATGCCGGGGTGTGTTTGAAATGGGGATTCGCGGAAGTGATTGGCACCAACCATTTTCAGAGAAACCCAGCCAGGAAGAGCGCTCATTGCGCACCAACGAGAAACCTTTGGAACTGGGATACCTTTTGGTTATGACTAACATAGCCATGGGAAATGGCCCATAGAAATAGATGGTTTACCTATTAAACATGGTGATTTTCCATGGCTATGTTAAATAATTATCCAGATGGTATGTATGATATTTTCACCCGATGATTATGTTTGCACTATGACAAGTATGTGTCAGAATGCGCAATAGTAATCCAATCCCCCATTTTTTCCCATAGATTATCATCTAGTTATACACTCTGTACACCACTAGTAGGAGTGTATTTCTGATCCTATTATGCCTAATGGATCCCAATAGTATTATCCTCTGGTTATTTAAGATAGCTATGGAAAATCACCATTTTTTGATAGGTAAATCATGGGTTATCACCATAAATAATCATGTTCATCCTCTATAAATCATCATCTTCATCATCTATAAATGGGCCATGGCTTCCATAGCTATGTTACATAAACAGAGGGTATTCCCCGGTTCAAGAAATAACCTCCATCAGATTTCGCCTAGGCGCTGCATGGTGGAGGGTGGACCCAAACGGGCAGATGAAGCGCCGCGGCTAGAGGTGAGGTTCATGGAGATAGGGGGGGAAATGATGGAAATACCATGGAATTAGTCATGTATGTATATGTATATATATATATGAACAATATACATTATAATATACATTATAATATACATGAATATATATATAATACACATAATACAATATATATATATATAATGTCATAATATACACATATATATATATATATATATATGTATATAGGTTGGTTTATAAGCCATACTAGTTCGGTATATCTACAATACAGCCAACAGTGAAATTGGAGTGATGTCTACCAACTTAGCACCACCTTGAAGAAGGAAACGAAATGTATTGTTTTTGCCAAGAACATGTAGGAATTGAACGAACGCAATACTTGGGATTTTTGGGGGCATAGTTGCATAGTTCTGCGAGATAGGTGGGCATATGGCCATAATTGTAGCTATGTCCCAGCTTTTTGGGCTTAGAAACATGTTTGTAGCCATTCATGACCCTAACTGGAACCCCCCTGTTGGAGGAAACATGTGGACAAATTGTGTGTAGAATTGTACATACAATATGTGGAGGTTTCCTAAAATGGGAGTACCCCTAGTTATCAACCATTTTATTTCAGGATTTTCCATGAAATAAACCCTCCAGCCTTTTTATGGAAACCCTTTAGTACATGTATGTAACTGTATGTATATATATATATATATTTATACTATATACACATAGTTAGATGAGGTTATAAGCTAACCAACGCAACTGGGGAAGCCTCTTGTTAAGACCTTCCTGATGATTTGCGGTTGCGTCGGCGGAGTACGGAGTGGCTGGTGAGTTCCAGAGGTTCATCCAGAATTTTGTAAATCTACTGTGGCTATATACATATAACGTGTATATATACAATAACATATATATATATATATATAATCATATATATATATGATAACATATGGGTAGAGTTGTGGGAATAAAGTCCGATTCCGAAACTTCTCCGGATTGCGCAACTAGGATTGCGCAACTCTTTGGTCGGATTGCGCAACTAGGATTGCGCAACTCCCAGGATTGCGCAACTCTGCTTGCGCAACTCC
>Ga0126342_10019982_pt1 | contig 11312 bp, 6 predicted proteins | sample Cyp1metagenome_FD_92528 | JGI IMG/M metagenome (GOLD analysis project Ga0126342, IMG submission 92528) | Coral microbial communities from Lord Howe Island, Old Settlement Bay, Australia - Cyphastrea 1 metagenome | ecosystem: Host-associated > Invertebrates > Cnidaria > Coral ...
CACAGCGCCTAACCTCAATCAATACATGAATTTGAAGCAAATAATTCGACATCTTTGAACAACAGCTTGGTAGAATTTGAACCTGAACCTACACATAGAAACTCTGACCACCTCAACAATTATTCCCTTCATTCAATCCAAACATTATCACAACAACCTCAACAAAACATTTAGCAAGATAATCAAAAAGAAACAGTCAAACATTTAGATTTACAACATTGAACAAAAATATAACAGCCTCCCACCTGACCTCCAACCTGTCTTGTCCTAGCATCCCTGTTGTACCATTTTTTAAGGGCTTTTTATTGCGCGCTGTTTCCGCATAGAAAACCAGGGGATAGATCAGTTAGATCCACATGCCGCTGGTGCCAAGATTTGTGCCTGGTTGACAACCCCATTTTGAGAGTTTGATATCTCGATAAGGTAAATACTGATTGACCCATGATATCCTGAATATCATCACAATTCACCACAATTTTGCTTCGTGACATCCCGATCTTTGATGGTTACCCTCTGGTGATTTAACAAAACTGTTGAAAATAGCCATTTAGTTCGCTGATTTACCCATTAAAAATGGTGATGTTTCATAGCAAACTCTTAATTTACAAGAGGGTAAACCATCTAAAATGATGATCAATGATGATCAATGATGGTATTTGATGGTTATATAAATCCTCATGCTTTGTTTCTTTTTCATCTCCGCAACACGACCAAACTGTACGGCACCTTGGAATCTCATCCACATGTAAATCTCCGGAGGCGCAAGGCGATAGGGTGTACATGGGCACCTCAGGGCAGAGATCTCCTCCCAAAAATGGGAAATGTTACCCTCTGGTAAACTAGCATAACTATGAAAAATCTCCATGCTATCAATGGGTAAATCCACTATGAATAGCTATTTTAAATTACCAGAGGGTACAGAATTGGCAAACATGACAACCATAGATCTACGAGAAACATGGGAAACATGGCAAAATTTACAGAACGGCCACAGTGGTTCATAGATTTCATAGATCTGTTGCTGTGTTTCACGGAATTGGATGATGGGAAAATTGAAACCGGAAACCCCTATATTTGATGGGGTTTTTACCCATGGGTTTCCGGTTCAGATTTTCCCTTCACAAAACCAATCCATTGATGGTAAAATATGGTAAAATATCCTCATGTTTTGTTTACCCGGCCTGGTAAACGTTCACAAAAAACATGAGGAAAATCTCCATGCTGAAACTATGGGTAAATCCATGTTGGTGAAACCATAGGGACGGTCCCAAGAACGGGCTGGGGGTCCTAGAAGTTTTCACCGATCTTTGGGGTTAAAATGGATGGGTTTAAGAGGAAAAAAACTATTAAAATTTGGATGATAAATGGGGTAGCCCTATTTCAGGAAACCTCCATGTATCCATATGTGGTATGTTCAAAAATATCATGGCATGATAGAAAGGAAATTATTGAAATTGCCTTCCTATTGAAAGTGGGAAGGCAAGTGTGCACCATCGAGAAGAGTGTGTGCATGACAAATGACCACCCACATTGCAAACATGCAGAGATGAAGCTGGAAAAATGGGGTCCATGAGACGCAGCAAGGATGATAAAATGACAAAAACAACAGATACACTTGCAGGATTGTGCCCCCCAGTTATAAGTTGGTTTATAACTCCATCTAAATATAACTGTTTGCGTATCATGCACCAACTTACATAGCTAACGAACTGGGGCCCCATCCTGTGTAAGAATGATAATTTCACAAATCCGCAAGCATGAACATCTCTCCACTCTCCAAGATAGGGGCACGATTCGTAAAGATTAGGGTGAACACATGTTCGATCATGGATGCAGAAGCGAGAATCATGGCTATCATACCTGATCAACTACGTTCAAGAAGTACGTGACTGCCACATCATCATGTTTCATTTTTCGTTTATTTCAAATTACGCATTAAAACAGTGAGCACAACTCCACTCTCAGAATCAACAACCAACCAACATCATATCCGATATGTCATATCCGCTACTGAACATCGCACTATGTTTGGCATTTAAAAAAACAAAATTGTTCTTGCTTCCGTCCCCATCACATATGGCAACCCTCAACACCAGAGATTAGCCCAGTTTTGCAACCCAACATCGAAAGGTTCCAGCAAGGTTCCAGGACTGTTCCAGTTTTTCAGCGCGTGCATTTTCGTGTCACCAGTCCCCGACCCCAGAGATTGAAACCCAACAGATTCGCTGTTGGGAATTTTGTCGGTCGAATACTTATGTGTTTGTTCAAATCACTATGTGGGCCATTTGCAATTTCCCACTATGGTTATCACTCAGGCGTCAGAATCCAGAATTGGCCCGTCTTTTGTCCCTATTATTAGATATGCCATGGGCAGCAAATCCCTGGTTCAAATGAAGCCATGTATCATGCTGCTTGTACAATACATTATATATATATATACTTGGTGGTCGTGTTAAGTCACCCTTATCTGTAAAGAGTCACCCCCGCGCATGTGCACACCCCATTAGGAAAAAGTTACCCCCATTTGTATAAAGTCACCCCTGAAGTATGGAATCTGCATGGGCACACCATGTACGTAGACATTCTATGATAAACATGTTTTGTAACAATTCATTGGGCACACGCAAGTGAAGTGCACATTTCCTTTCATTTGAACACATGTTTGAATTAAGAAACACCATGGGTACACCATCAAAAGCTACTTATATCATTTCTGTTTAACAGCATGTACTCACATTAGTACAAACGCGGTATGGGTGAAGTATGGTCCTATTACAAGTCGGGGCTACATCCATTTCCGTGACGCGATTTGTTTCCAGAATGCGATCGATGCGATGCTTGCCCGCCATCAATATGTAGATGATTGCTTGATTTTCTTTGTTAGATGATGTTAGATGGGTTTCTTTGTAGGAAAATAATGTTCCTTTCGTTTTCTTTCCTTGCCTTTCCTTTCCTTTTCTTTTGTTTCCTTTCCTTTCCTTGTTTGCACAAACGTCTGAGACAAGAGATAACATTTACCCTCTGGTAATTTAACGTAGCTATTGAAAATGGCCATTTACAGTGAGTTTTCCCATTAAAAATGGTGATTTTCCATAGTTATGTTACAGTAAATTACCAGAGGGTAACAGCCTTCCGTTCGTCTGATAAAATCTGAGCCCAAGCCCAACAGCATGAGAATCTCCATGGCCATCAAACTTCCGGTGCATGAAACACAGACGAAAACCTGGAAAAAAACACCACGCAAAAAGAAAAGTTGCCTAAGATCAATGGGAGATCTCCAGGATCCTAAAAATGGAGCTACTGTACCATATAATGCTGGGCATATTCCCTGAAATTTAGCCCTGAAAAATAGGCCTTATATATGGTAGGTACCTCCAATTTAGGTTGTGACCAAAGCATTGAAAGGAATGCAAACCTGGAAGTGGCACACCAGAAAGGGACCACTTGAAACCCAAGGGACGACTTATCCCAGGTATCAAGTATGGATATGCATTTATATATATATGGATATCTCAATCTATCCCTCCCGCATTTTTTTGGACAAACTCAATTCAATTTACATTGGCGACACACCCAGAATGTCCATTGTTGGGTCAATCGCCAGTGACTTGGCTTCAGATCCCTGGGTGTCGTTAAACATGGCTGGCTGGAAAATCCCATTGACACATCCATGGATGGTCTGGGATTGAAAAAATGGCTATAAAATTGATGATGGAAGTTATGGAAGGCTAGAAATAGACCCACAACAAATTCATCACATAATCTTCCTAGTCATAAAAATCGCACATCTAGAAGGTGAAGCCGAAAAATGAGGTCGCTATCCGTCGACTTTGCCAAGCGTTCATCCCATCTCCCGTGGGCCCAGCCTCTACATGCACCATGGTTTCTGGGGCGTGTTTCTGATGTTACAGATGGGCAAAATGCCAGATTCATCCCAAAAAAAATGGATTTTGCCAGATTCCTCCAGTTATCTGGCTAAACTACCCACAAATGGATGGTTTACAATAGAAAATCCTATAAACATGGATGATTTTTCCATTAACACCTCCAGTTATCTGGCTAAACTACATAGAATATGTCGCATTGGCTGATCCATGGATGGTTTATGGATGGTTTATTGGCCTTTTTTTTGGCCATTGATCTGGGTAAATTATAATCATTCACTTACCTGAAATAAGATCATTTGGGGATAGCTACCCCCTACTAACCATATCTAACCATCATTCCCAGTGAGGGAGAACAGTGAGGTCGTTATCATTTCTCCAGATTGATGGATGATTTATGGGTTTGTCTGAAAATAGTCTAAACCCCTAAACCCAATGGTTTTGCTGATCATTATCCCTACTTTTTATGGCTATTTCATTGGGGTATACCCCATTTTCAGACACCTCTGGTAAACTAACATAACTATGGAAAATCACCATTTTTAGTGGGAAAATCCACTATAAATGGTCATTTTCAATAGCTATGTTAAATTACCAGAGGGTATGGACGATTTCCCGGTGTTTCTTCCAGTCACTCCCTTGGGCACAGCCAGGCGAGTTCGCAAGGCCTGCGCCTGCGCCTGCGCCTCCTAACGCTTTTTGCACGGTGGTTCACCATCAACAATAAGGGTCTGTAAAGGGATTTATATCATGGGATTTCATAGGAGTTAATTGGATTTAAAGGGATTGCATATGATTTGGTCCGATTTAAGGGGATTTATATCATGGGATTTTATGGTGATTCAATTGGATTTTAATGGGATTTGATGGGAATTAGTGGGATTTGATGTGGGATTTAATGGGAAATCGTGCAGGATGAGTGTAACTCAAAAACTATAACTGAACATGTGAAAAGTGGATGTAGTTAGGATATAATACAGATGAAAATAATGAAATGTCTTTGTTAGCATCAATCATGCGGTAAACCCACGATCATACACCGTGGTGTTTTTTTGCAGCAAAACCCTGGGGTCTATCCAACTTATGTGTATATTATATAAATATATATAAGGTTATCAGAACTCAAAATGTCAGTCGAACCAGCAAGCTTTAGATTTGATTCAAGCTTAATCTTAGACCATGCCCCATTTACTGTCATTTGCTCAAGAATAAACCCTTTGGCGATACAAAATAAATCACCTCCCGAGGGTTGCTACTGTTCAGTGCGCTGGATGTCATCCATTTGAGGTTTGGAGAAAAAAACCCAAAAACTGGCCAATACAAGTGAAAATGCCTAAAAAAATCGATAGTTTGACTCATCTTCCCCATTGAAAGTGCCATAAATGAGGCATTTTCATCCGGTTCCACCCGGTTCCACCCTGTTCCACATCTCCCCCCATGGAAAACCCAGATCAATTGGTCATAATCCCAGCAGTTGTATCCCCATCAATTTCCATGACATAATCATTAAACTACCATTAAACAGCCATTAAATATCCATTAAATATCCATTAAATATCTATTAAATCCATAATTCGTTGAATAAATATGCTCAAACCAATCTCAAATCCACGATTTTCAACGAATCCCCTATCCAAATCCGTGACTGCCCCGTGTCCTTCTGCTTTTCCGCTGTCTTCGAGGGCCGTCGCGATGAGCGCGACGACGGGTTTTGTTTCGAACGGTCGCTGCTCAAAGTGGCACTGCTCAGACTCTCACGTAGATCTTTAGCCTGGAAAGCTGCATTTAACGTGCTTTAGTCCAATCTGTGGACACCACCAAGAGTAGATGTAGCAACAGAGGATCTAAGAATTAACCAAGCAAAACTGTGGTTTGTAACAAGGGCTAGGCTTTTTCTAACACCAATCAAAACGTCCAAACGTGGAGTTGTTTTGAAAAATGTCATGTCAAATGAGCGATGTCGGGGGATATCCTCTAGCAATCTCAACAAATCTAAAGTGACATTGGAATATCATCATGTTCAAGAGCTAAATGGTTGAGAAATCTGCCGTCCTCGCAACGTTTGAGTCCCGGATGTCGAGATCCTTCTGGATGAATCCCATCGCAGGTTTTTTTTTTCAACAGCCAAAGTTGGTCCCAATGGTCCCAATGGAATGTGTGGATTCCTCGTGATTCCCAAAAAAATTGGGACAGGATTTTCCTTGGCACAAGCCTGGAGATGTTTGGTATAGAGGTCTCTGACTATGCCAAGTCAGAGATCAACATCAGGTGTAATGCCAGGTGAAATGCTGTGGTGGTTGAATTGTTTCTATAAACTCTGGTGAAACATGGAAGTATCCAAAAAAAAAAAAAATGATTCCCCAAAATCTGCATAGCTGTCACAACCCTGGGCCTGGTCTGCCAACTTCATCATGTCTTTCCTGGGATTTTCGCAAAAATCAGGTCCTTTTGGGACTTATCCCTACCAAGTTTGATGGTCACATGGCAAGGTATGATTTAAATATCCATGGGGAATATGATCCAGAAATTATTTTATGACACCAATATACCAATTGTCTGAGGCAAAGTGATTACATTGGTATGAAAAATATCGATCCGCCGACCCCAGCAGCAGAATAACCCGTGACGGAGAGCCACAGGGCATTCCAAAACTTGCTTTCCAGAACTAGGTATTGAAAGTTTAGAAGCATTGTATGCAAGCAATGCATGGTTAGAGATTGCCAATTCCTGAGTTGAAGGCTTCGGGTTGACAAGCCGCTTGCCCGAAAGAAGTTGGTTCAGCTACCCATGCAGTGGAAGAATCAAGTGAAATAAAATGGTCAAACGCCGAATCAGTGAAGCTAATGCTAATCACCCTTAAATCACCATTAGTCACCATGTAGAACTATTTAATCACCATTTAATCACCAGTTAATTACCATGTAGTCACCCTTAAATCGCCATTGAATCACTCGCTCGCCCTCCGAGCATCTTCAGACAGGCCCGCTTGGTCACCTCCATGGCAAAGCTTTGCGCCTCCTCAGCGCTGTGAAAGCAGAGCCTCGGTGGAGTGAAATTCATCGGTGAATTCCGATAGGAGGGAAATTCAGCAATGAATGGTGAGTTCATCATAATGTTTCATACATGGTTTATGAATCAATATGCAAAAAAAAGTCTAATGAACATCATGATGCTAATTCATCATAAGTTCAATGAATGGGAATGTTGTTTTTGCTCACGACGCCCCTACCGGCCCTGGGGAATTTGACACTTTTTGCTGTGTCGTTCACGTCACGTGAAGTTGTATCCGCACTTGATGCTACGCTCCCTTCGCCTTGCCCGTCAGTTAGAAGTCTTGCACGTCAGTTAGAACTTGTGCACGAAGGATAGTCTGTTTTTTTTGGAGAACCGGGTGGGGTGGGGGGTGGGGGGGGGCAAGGGGTACGCTGTAACATGCTAGACGCTCTTGATGCTACGCTGCAACATGTCTCTTGTCACTTGCCAGACGCTCTACCTGGTTTAACGTCATCAGGCAAACAAAGTTGCTGTTTATAAACGTTCACAACAAACTAAAAGGAAAACTTAGAAAAAAAAAATAAACTACAGATCTGATCCCAAAAACGAGGTTCCTGAACGCTGTGCATTTTACGTTGTCACATGTTTTTTTTTAATTTCTACGTTCAAGTAAGTAAAGTAAAGCCCATGATGTTGACATTCGAAAGTTTAGAATTTCATACCAACTGGTTTGCCCTTCATCGGATCCCTGACACTTTTGTTTCGCTAACAACATGGGCTCCCAAGGGTAGAGGTTGTTCTCATGCAACATGGACTGCCTGAGGTGATCTCCATGTCGCATGTCGCATGTCTACACGCTTGTTATGAAAATTTACAGTTTTTTTTTGCGTTTAGGAATTGAAGTTCCTTAGCTACTCAACAAATGGGCAGAACAAGAAAACGCTGTGAGGGTCATGCGAAACACAAAAAACAGCGAATGAAAAGGTGAAAAACAGCAGGGCCGTTACGGGCGTCGTGACTTTGTTGTTTTCCTTCTGTTTTTTTTTGTCCCTCTAACTTGTTCTCCCCCTCTAGCTTGTTTTTCCCTCTATAGTTTTTCTTCCCTTCTGGCGTTTCTTTTGCTGTGTTTGAATGGATCGCATTTCAGTTTAAACTGCCATAGCGTCTGAAGATTGTCAAAGACTTGCGTCCACGTCTTTAAATCGGCGCCGCTGGTTTTTGAAGACGGAATCGAATTGCAATGTTTGCCTGAGCAGACACTATACGGACTTCTTCTCCAAAACCAATCCTAATGGATTGCAATCACGCATGATCCAGTATCAATGTAAAGCATCGGCATCGCTGGTCCCAAAACCATTTGTTCTTCAAGAAACTGCTCAGCTTGATCTTAGATTTCTTGACCGGATGATATGACGGTTTGAGGTTAGTTCTTCATTGTACCAGTACCGGTACCCTTGATCAGAAAAACCAGCGAAGCGCTTGTCGTACCATTGTTCCAAGCCGTTGAACAAATCAGATGATCTCTAAATGATTATTTGTTTGGGGGATGTTGATTGTACCAGGCACTTCTGTCAGAAGAACTTGCGAAGAGCGTTTGATGTACCAGACCATGTTCAAACCTCATTTAAAAAATGTTTGTTTGAAGTAAGGATGTTCATTGTACCGGGCCATCCATCCGAGTCCTTTTGGCAGACAAACCCGAGAAGAGTCTTTGTTGTACCAGACCGTTTGCAAAAAAACACGCAATTTTCTCTGGGATTGGAGACTGCTGACACGAAAAAGCACGCACCGAAAAACCGGAATAGTCCTGGAACCTTGCTGGAACCTTTGGCTGTTGGGTTTCAAAACTGAGCTAATTGCAGATGATTCATTGATTGGACCGAGAGATGATGGAGGCTTGTTTGGGGGTGTCCGCAAAGATCCTAACCTACATCAAAATTAATTCTAAAACTGAATCTGAATCTAATTTATATAATGATATCTAGATGCAAAACGAATTCCAATGCAATGAAATATGTGTATCTATGATTCGGTGTTGTTCCTGCTGAACTTCCACAAGGGGGGGTTTTGGCAACTGTCATCTTTTGGAAGTCTGCTTGCTTCCGATGTTCCAAGGATAGCGTTCAGCCACATACCTCCAACTCGCGTGGCAGTTCCAAAATGGGTTGCAGCTATGCCCGGGGCACCGAAAACTGTCCTTTTTTCCAGGACCAAACAGTACCAAGTAGTACTTAGTTTAATTATCAATGGATTTATCAACCTCAAACCGAAACCTGTGGTCTTGTTCGAGGGTACGGTTTAGCCGTTTGGCACATTGATGGAGTTAGTCGATAGTGGATGGATGGTTGAACACGTGATATACAGTGGACATCACTTGTCCTACCCCCATTGTAGGCCATATGACCATCCAGAAGCACAGGCTAGGACCTCCATCTACCACATGGACATTGATTTGCCCAAAAACCATAGTAGTTATAGGCTATAGGTTGTAGTATGTGATAAGTTATAGCATTAAAGATGACCAATTTATTTAAGTGCCAACCCCACACTCCACGCCTTGAGACATCTTGATACATCTTGACCATATCGGTGGCGCGCGCCACTCAGGCACTCTGAGAGGGAATTTCACAGCCAATGGGCAGAACCATGGCAGGCCGACCTATAGAAAGGACTGCCTGTTTGAAGGGCTGCTTGTTGAAAGCTGGATGTTTGTCTTGTTGGTGCTTGACAACAAGTGGATCAATAGATGAAACTTGTTTATGCTGGAGACATTGATAACAACCTGGACAAAACGAGTGTTTTTGTGAAAATCCCGGACACCACGCGCGTTTGCTGGCCTAATTCTTTCCGACGCGTTTTTTTTTGGCACATTAATATTATGTTGAATTTTGCATGCATGGGTTGGGCGAGGCAGGGTGGGCCAATGACGTTCATTCGCCTGCGATCATCTATGCGTCTTCCAACAAGCTCGAACTTCCAGAATTGGGGTGGGGTGGGATGCCTTTGGACCATGTTGTCTCGTGGAACGCGGATTGATATTTGGTGAGTCTGGAGAGTACATTTTCTCAATTATATATATATATACACATATTTATATATATATATATATAATATATACTCTGGGAATCAGAAATGCGTCTCTTCATACACGTGTGGCTCTTCAAGCCTTTCGTCCCACTGGACCTGATTGTCAGTCCAGAGCTGGCCCCGCTAATTAAGGCAAATTCACGTAGATATTCTATATCATTCAAAAACAATATGTGTTATTTGACACCAATTGACGCTAATTGAACCTATTTGATCCTGTAAATACCATGTGATCACTTCAAAATGATTTGATTTTGCCCGGCAAATTTTATGTTGATCAAAAAATGTGCACGGGGCCACAACGCCAAACACTTTTTTCAAAAACGTGCTCAACTGCCAGCGCGGTTTCCCACCCGCCGGGTTGTTTACGCATATTATAGGTAAGCTGCCTGCATATATACTTTGATATACATACACTGCACGTCTGCTTGGTACGTTCCTAGGGCACCAAATTGATTTGCACCTTTGGCAGCTGGAGGGTTCCGTGTCCCCAAATAGTATTTACTCAATGTTAAAACCTGCACTACTCAAAGATCCAAAGATGGTGAACAAGCGACAGTCAATAGGATTTTGATCAACAACACCAGGGATTTGATGTGGATTTCATACACATCATACCTTGGCGCCTTCCGGTGATCAAAGAAGGCAGTCTGGAAATCCACAATTCTTTTAACCTTCTCTTGAACATGAATTGGATCGTTGCCACACCTGAGATGCCGGATGCGTTTATCTCAACGGGGGCAATGATGATCAACCTGAGATTCATGTGGGGTTTCTCTGGCGGCAGGACCAGCAAGTGAATGGCCTGGATGTGATGCTGTACTACTGGGACGAGTGCGGGTCCTCAAGGGTGGTCATGCTCGTGATGGGTCCAAGTTTCCAGATGTTCTGACCACAGGCTCATTTTTTTCATGATTGACTCACTATTTCCATCCTTGGTTTATGACAATTTTCATTGATTTCACTTAACAGAACAGTCCGTTTTGCCTGTCCTTGAGAACCCCCACGGTTTCAGCAGTGGTTCCAGCCAGAATTACAACCCAGGAGAGATGGTCCCAACTTCTGCGGCTGGTGGCGCCAGTCTCAGAGAACAAACAAACGATTTACCCATCATGATTGAGAACACCCCAATCCTCCATACCAGTAGTACCGCCGTGCGGCGGAGGCGGAAGTTTCAAAAATAGGAAACCTGAATTGGAGTGGTTGCTTGTTGTGAATCACTGAGGGCGAGCACTCGCTTGTGCACTTATGATTTGCCTCGCTTGTGCACTTGCGATTTTCCTCGCTTGTGCACTTATGATTTTGTTGTCAATGCCATTCGGATGCACGCCTCCTGTGCCATGGGGC
>Ga0126342_10019983_pt1 | contig 11312 bp, 9 predicted proteins | sample Cyp1metagenome_FD_92528 | JGI IMG/M metagenome (GOLD analysis project Ga0126342, IMG submission 92528) | Coral microbial communities from Lord Howe Island, Old Settlement Bay, Australia - Cyphastrea 1 metagenome | ecosystem: Host-associated > Invertebrates > Cnidaria > Coral ...
CAAATGCAACTGCAACTACACTACACTAATTACACTACACCACAACTACAACTCCACTACACTACAACTACAACTACAGCTGCACTACACCACACTACATCCAGCAGTTGTGGGTGAGGTGACCCACCAGGTGACCACTGCAACCATTGCAGCCACTCCAAAAAACACAGCCCCAACCACCTTTCTGTCCATCAGTGGATTCGCTCTGCCATCCGTGATTCACAGCAACCAATCTCCCCTATAGGTTTCCTATTTTTGAAACTTCCGCCACCGCCTTGTGCGGTACTACTGGTATTGTTAGGGAAATATCAATGGGAATATAAGCAAAATAAGGAGTAATCGGGATATATGGCGATGGGTCAAGGTGGACCAAGAATTGCAATCTTGATAAGATAAATCATGATAAACCAGACGATGTTGTGGTATTTTCGGAGAAACATCTAGTCATCATCTAGTCATAAGGGTTCCTCTGAATACTGTGTAGAAACCACAAAAAAAATGTGCCAACTGTATCTTGTACCCTCTGGTAATCTAGCATAGCTATTGAAAATTGCCATTTATAGTTGATTTACCGAATTGAAAGCTTGTGATTTTACATCGCTTTTTGTATGTTTACCGGGGATGCATCTTCACACCCACCTGGCCCCACTTGTATTGCCGTAGATATCCATCAACACATTCATCAACCTTTGCAGTCGATGCTGACCCTAGATTCATCCCCTCAATCTCCTTTAAAAATGATGTCATCAAATCATCAAATATGATATCATACATAATTATATATGATTATATATATTGTGATTATATATGAGATATAACTTACAGTATATAACTAACCAAAAAAACAAGACAGATCCGAGAGATTCCTGCATCAAAATGGCACCCCCTGGCCACCCTGAGGGCTTTCTGTGGGCACAGGCAATAGCTTTTCTGCGTCGCGCTCCTGGAAGCGGCGGAGGGCGTCCAGGGCCACAAGTGGCCACTTATAGTAACTTGGTCTACTAGGCTGCTTTGAAGTTAGTGAACTTAGTTACTTAAGGAATATTAATCTACAGTTGTTGATACAGACTCAAAGTTATAACTAGCTGGGCCACTTTGTTTTTGTGAACATTCTCAACTGTTACAAAGCATACTAATCGTGGGATCCCAAACGTCTTCACTGAGGGCCCCCCTCCAAGCATGCACAGAGGTAAGTCACAAAGCACCACTGGTGAAGCACTCGTTTAGTCAGCTGACTCATGTCGATTCCGTGTATCCACATCAAGAAATGTGTGGATTCCAGTTAAAACTCGTTTCAAACCAGCTATAAATTGGAGTACAATCCATTTGGTGGTGATGCGGAAAAATCTGTTTTTGATGGTTCAATCCCCAGTTTGGTGTTCAAAATCCCTCTGTCATTCCATGTAATCCTGGTTGGGTAAAAGGGATTCCCCGTTCTTGGATTGTTATGATCCCCAATATCATTGGGTTGGTTTAAGGGAAAATCTTAACCGGAAACCATTGTTTTTACCGTCAAATATAGGGTTTTCCTGTAAATTTTCCCATCATCCAATTCTATGACAATAGATTGAGTAGTAGAATCCCCGAACTAATCATCAAGCAACCGGGGTTTAGCAGCCACCGCTCAGTTCACCCAATGAGGCAAGCACCAGGTGCTTCGGGCGGTTTCGCAATGGAACTGCCTAAGCCGCCAGCCGAGGAATTGATGAACTTTGGCGGGACGCGTGGTTGAGGGTATGGATATTTATAGATTATTATTGGATGATTAATGGATATATAATATATATATATATAAATATGTATTATATATAATATTATTGATATTCATGATTAATTAATGTATTTGTCCGTCCTCCAAGTGGATATAATCCAATCTTTTCGGACCATGGCACATATGCATATAATGTGGGTAAAACAATAATTTTCACCATCCCCCAGTCACCATTTTTATAGCTGGTATAGACCATTCCCAAATGGGTGGTGTCTTGCTGTTTTACCCACATTCATAGGTGCAGTCATCGACTCCCCGACGAAAAATACACTGGCTTCCTAGCTGCGACTCCACCAGCAGCAAGGCATCTCTTGAACATACACCACGTAAACTTAAAATAGAAACCAAGCAGGGGCCATGCAATCAGTTTTTGGAGGATGTTGGTTTAATTGCCATGTTTGGTTTCTATTTCAGGTGCCAATGATCAATATCTATATTGGGGTGTTTAGTGGTTGTTCAATACAGGGAGGATCTAAAAAATTCAAGTGCCATCAATTTAGGTTGCGTAATGACTTAGTGTTCATCAACCACCTAAAGGTATCATCAAATTTAGGTGGTTGGATCATCAAAGGTATCACCCCATCACCCCAGCAATGACTTCAATCATCGATCATCCGTGAACCCTTGGATCCACAGTAATCCACAGTAATCCGGTTTGTCTGAAACATCTACGGTAGGGTCCCCTCAAATTTCATGCTTTAACCTTAATTTCCCCATTGGACATGTTTTTTTTGGGGTATGCATAACTTTATTTTAGAGAAACCCCAAAAAATATATTTCTGCAATATTTTTTTTTTAAACTAGATCTGAAATCTGAACCAGGTGAATCAATCTCACATTTTTGGGGTATACCCAATAATGTCCTTTTGGTAAAAATAGAGGGGCCGGTTTGGTATACCATCTATCATCATTTACCTGTTAAAGGGGTAAACCTTCAAACCCCTCTTTTTTCATCGACCAACCAATGGGAAAAGGACATCTATGGTTGGTTATAGGTTTATCAGTGATATATCTATAGTTTTCATGGGATTGTAACCCATTCATTTGACATCCATTCAACTTAGCTAATTACCTATGGTACCTCTAGATCTCAATCTCTCTCCCAAAATGTCTAAGCAACCGGCTCAGTGGCGCAACCCACTTTCTCTGTGTCACAGCACCAGAGTTTCTTGTGCAAACTCCAATCTGGGAGAACAGCGAACCAGGAAAATCACAACTTGGGCCAACTTGGGATATGTCTTTGAAGAACGTGTAATTCCAAATTACAAACATGTTGTAACATGGGGTAAAGGTAGTTAAAGGTATGAAATATGTGTTAAAAAAAGGCAAAATATGCAAAACACATGGTATAATATGCTGACATATGGTCAAAGTGAGGTATACATCTCTTGACACATTGACAGTCTGAAAGCTGGCTAGTGGACCACCATTCCATATTGACTAGCGAGGATTCATGCAATGGCAAGCTCGGCACTTTTATGAGTGTTGACTACAGCTGCATCTTGCGAGAATATCGTCTAATTACCCCAAATGGAGAGTACTTTTGCAAATGGAAAATCAACAAACAATTAACCTTACCAGCAAAGCATTGCTCTAAATGCCCTCGAGTGAGCCAAGATGAGGTGTTTGCTGAGCAAATTGGAGAGATGTTTAGCTCTGCTGTGTCGAAACTGGTCAACCGCAAGGATCAACTTGGCGAGAAGGGCCCATTTAAACAGTATCCGATCAAACCCCAAATGGGTATAGCTATGGTTACAAACCCCAAAGGTTGGGATAATCTATATATATATATAACACAACTATCACATCCTATAAGCATGGTTTCTATCCACTTATAACTCTTCCAAGTAGGAGAATCGCCACAAACATCCACAAACAACATTCAAGAACCATCTGTTTCCTTGGTTTTTGGACTTGCGAGAACGACATAAGGGGACATGTTGGGTGTTTATTCAATGGTGGGAACCGAAAAAGAATGGTTTTCCTACCAGTCACATAAACCAATTTGGGTGAATTACTGCAGTTTACCATTGACAGGGACACTCATTTACTGGATATGGAGACAAATTGGGGTGTCAATATACAAATTGGTTCATTGTTAGTGTTAAACCATCCGTTTTTTGTTGGGCGCCCATCAGTTTTAACCCATTACAATACTCTTCCTTTACCAACCCTGAATCACAACGGCCAGAAATGTCGGCCTTCTTTCCAACTGGCTAAGCCCTCCATGCAGTTATAGGACCTCGTTTTCTGAGCAACAGACCCCGACCCCCCGGAACATACCTAAAGCTATTTGAAGAGGCGCTCTGAACAGATTCCTTTATTTTGAGGTGTTGGAGAGGTTTGGGCATGCTCAAAAGATATGTTGCAAATATATAATTTGGTTAATTTCGTTGATGATATTCAAGGCATAGTTTATATACATATATATATATATCATTATGTATGGTATCATTGCAGGATTATTATCAACATGTTAAGTGTTACATATTAATACTATGTGTATATGTTTCATTGGATTGGTTTAAGGGAACATCTACAAAAAACCCTGGTTTTCCGCAACAATAAACCATATGTTTCACCTCTTTGGTTCACATTTTCACCATTTGCTAAGCGCTGTTTCAAGTGATCTTCAAGTAAACAGTGTTCCAAACCATCTGTCATTTCATTCTAGAGTTAGATAATTCATAACAGGTGAAAAATAATGGATGGGGGTTAGATTAAAAGTTGGATTACTAGTTACCCTCTGGCAAACTAACATAACTATGGAACAAACACCATGCTATTAATGGGTAAATCAACTATTTCCATGGCCATGTTCAATAGCTTTTTGTATGTTTACCAGATGATAGATCATTGGTTGGTTGACTCAGATTCCCCTAAAACTATCAACCAACCAGGGGAGCTCTTCGCAGATGACTGAGGTCGCGACTCGAAGCTCCTGTCAACAAAGAAAGTGAAGCTCCATGTTTCCCAATGAAAAAAAAAAATGTGGTCATTTTCAGACACACGCTAATATGTTTAAAAACCATATTTTCAATAGGATTGTCTTCCAATGATCAATATAATCAAACTCTTCAGGTATGATTGGACCCATCAACATCGGTACTTTTTGATGGTAAGCTCTCAATTTCTCAAGGTTGTAACCTGCCCATGTTTCATAGCCTCAACGGCCAAAAATAACTACATTAAACCAACCATATTCATCTGGTTGGCGGTTGACCTACCCCTCTGAGAAATACGAGTTCGTCAGTTGGGATTATTATTCCCAATATATGGAAAAATAAATTTCATGTTCCAAACCACCAACCAGTTATAGTTATTAAAATCAACATGTCTCATTTGTCATAGCCCTGTCCATGTTTCAGAAGATTTTCCCTTCTCCATCGCATCCGAAGAGATCCCTTCCGCATCGAAATGGCCTGTGGCAGCCACGTCCAGTGCTGGAGCAACAGAAATCCTGAGTGGCTCCCGGGACTTCGACGTCGACACATGTGGATCTTAGCAAGACATTGAGGGGTTTAACAAAAAACAAGATCAAAAACACGCATCAAATGAGCAAGAAGGAACAAGAACATATAGATGCATATATGTATACATAATGGAGGCTTTCCATGCTTCTACATAACCGGTGGTTATGAATTGTATGCAAACTGTGACGCATGCCTTATGTGTTCATGGTTGAACTTGTTGATCTCACATCATAGACCGTTCTGGCCAAGTGGGGAATGTGACGTTACCAATCAATTTTAGTTACACAACATATTAATATGTATACAGATGTATACAGTATGTATACATATGTAAGGTCTCAACAAAAATTGGCCATAGTGGCACAGTACCTCCATTTTAAGTACCAAACTGAGCCATTGACACACCATATGTAAGCCAAGTTATTTGTTGTGCGTGTGAATGAATGCCAGAATATGCTCTGGGTGGCTTCAAGAGAAACACAGCAGGAAATTCATGTTAATTAAGCATCTCAAGCAGGGATCTCTTGTAGATGTTCGCACCGATTCAAGGATATGTACCGTACCGAATTAACATGCTATGGTTGAACAAACATCGATCCAACCCTTGGATGGTGCAGGAGAAACTCCGAAGACCACATTTTTGGGGGGCCTCTGGGGTCATCACCTCAAATAGGGTCGATTTGCTTTCAGTTTGAAACCACCAACCAGATAAGAGGCTAAGCAGCAACATTTGCAGTTTGACAACTTGAGGTGCTCAGTTTTGACACGCGTGCACAGACTGTAGCAACTTGGGGCTGTAATTCAGCAGGTTCACTAGTATTGAATTATTTGCAATAATACCATTGTAGTTTTCAATAGCTATACCTATAGATCTATACCTGGAATATTTTGGTAGTTTTCCACTGGTAGTCTATAGATCAACATTCAAAAACCATAGCTATATAGCTACCATGATTTTCTTTCCGCTGGGGATGAACATCCACAAGCGCCTGAGATTTGATACGGCTGGATGGCCCCCCTCACTAGAAATAGTGCCCCTGAGTCACCCTGAGTTCCAATTCTAGCCTCATGAGATGTACATATACTGGTTGGTGGTGTGGTTTAACCATCTTGAAAAATGATGGAGTTCGTCAATGGGAAGGATGACATCCCATATATGAAATAGAAAATAAAACATGTCTGAAACCACCAACCAGTATACCATTTTATCATGCTTGTACCATACATGCCTGCATGAACATTTGTGTAATTACACATGCAGTAGCCTCTGGTAGTTTCACATAGCCATGGTTTTTGTTTACACATTGAGTTCGATGATCTACACAGAACTATGGAAAATCACCATGAAAATCACGGGTAAATCATCGAACTAAACTATGCTAATAACTAATAGATATGGTCATTTTTCCATGGATTCTCAGAAGCTATCTGCCACCGTTTCCGAAAGACTGAGAAGCCGCGCCCGCTGCTTGAATGTCCATTCCTGCAATCATCCAATGGAGTGAAAGCAACAGGTGATCTATGTGACATGTAGAAAGTGGGGGATCACAAATCTTTGTGTCCTATATGAAGCATCTATAAGCATCCGTATGTTTTTCGTTGGGTTCCCCCCAATTTCGACCCGTACCCGCACACATATGTACACACACAAACATATGTATGTATAAATATATATATATATATATTCGAATGCTGAAAACTCAATCCAGCGAATCCTTCTAGGTGATGTGGGATTCACCCTTTGGTTTGCGGAAAAACTCTAGTTTCCAAAATTGGGATTCCCCCCAACTCACCATGTTCTGCCTCAGGTCTCTTGGCGTAGCAGTCATAGATTCCCACTGGCCTGCGGCTGTGGCAACCCGCAAGGATGAGATATGCGAAACCGATGCATATGGTATATAATGATATCTCAATACCGTATCATATATATATACCCATACTTATATGTATATGTATATATATATATATATGTATATACATATATGTATATATATATAGCTCATGCATGCACAAGACACATACATGAAGATGTTCGTTAAAAATGCATGTGTATGACTCATGTTCTGTGCATGTTTTAAACAATTGCGCATATTTGTGCATATGCACAAGTTTATATTATGTGTATATATATACATAGATAACTAAGTCTATATCATATGTCATATGAATGCATTTGCGGACTTACAAATCATGATTGGAAGCTACCAACCAAAACACGCAGGCAAGTAACCAACATACTACGCGAAGCATTTCAAATGGAATGCAACATGCCTCAACAGCAGCTGTTTCTGCGGATTTCTCCAGACATGTCCTGTCAACATGTCCATTGGTCTTATCCCCACTAGTTGTTGCCAATGCCGTAGGGAGCCAAACCCATTGGGTTTCAGTATGTTTTCGCCTTCCAAGTGGAAGATGTACTAATCATGAAATTTAATCCCATACTAATGTAGTAAACCTCCAGGGGTGATGATTCACAAACTCAAGAAAACTAAAAAACAAGTTTAAAAGTTTAGAATATGTATGTTGAAAACATAATTTGAACATATGTATATACATATACGTATGTATATATATATACATACGTATATAATTTAGTTTTATATATAGTTTATTCCACTATCATTCAGTACTGGTACATGTTCAATCCAGAAGCTTAGATTCAAAATGTAGTTTCTATATATTTCTATGACAATTTCAGGTATTTTTCAGCATTTACCAAAGATAATCTTCAGAAATTCCCAATTTGTTCAAAGTGTCGCCAAGGTTTCCCAGCTTTTCGTGGTTTGATCTATGTTGTTTTCCAGATTTGTTTACCAAACATGCCCTCTGGTAAAATAACATAGCTATGGAAAATGCTCCATTTATAGAGGGTTTATGATGATTTACCTATCCAAAATAATGATTTTCCATAGCTACGTTAAATAACCAGATAATATGAGATATTCATGGATATTCCCAATTGTCTTACCCCCCAACAAACGTCTACAGTTGTGGACTTCACCCAGCTAAAAAGAAAAACTCGATCATCTTCGAAACGGTAGATCCTGGTAAATCACACATAGTCCAAAGATTGCTATCAAATCCTATTAAATATCCAGATCTACCCTCTGGTAAACTATGGTAAACTGTCACATAACTATGGAAAATCACTAGTTTGAGTAGGTCAATCAAATACAAATGAATGATGAATAGCTTATTTCAATAGCTATGTTTAATTACCGGAGGGTATGTAAACATCACTTGGGAAAGTTTTGCCAAACTTTCCATCAGCCATTGGTCGATCCTGCCTCTTGAGGCAGCCACGGCCTAAGAAGCGTTTCACCATGGGAAATCAACTGCCGACATCTTGGGAAATCTCATGGAAAGTCTATGAAATCGATGGAACATCTATGGACATCTCATGAACTATCTACCAGTGCCAGTTTGTTTTCACATGTTTTTTTTTCTTTTAATATCTGTTTGCCATGCAAGGGGCCATTTAATCATTGGTTCTTATGGGTATATTGAGGGACTCTAGGTAACTTTTGAGATTAAACCACATGTGAGACGACCAACCATCTTTCTTAAGTGATACAATAATATCCCTAAACCATTCATGGTTGTTTAGTAAAGCTTCGCCAGCCCCCCAGGATTTTTCTGATTGTATAAACTGGTTTGTCTGAACATAGGTTACCCCAAAATCCAATGGTATATATCATAGTGTTGCGCAGTGACATGATTATTTATGTTACTTGGGGATATACTAACAATTTTCAGACACACACCCAACCATCAGATTGCTGCAATGTGAGGCCCCCCAGTTATAAGTTGGTTTATAAACTCCATTAACTATTATAGTTATAAGTACCATAAACCATAGTTATTGGAGTTATTGGCACCAACTTAGCTATCGAACGGGGGCCTCACATTGTGGTAATATTCCATGATATTCTCTATGAGATCCCCCTTTATTCTTGGTTTATATATAGCTCCACAAAAAAAAGGGATCGACAAGTCATGGCGCCCTGGCCTTCCAGCTGACAGCACTTCTCACGCTTTGTGGAGGACCACCTGCGACCACCCACATGTTTTTGGATGCTCACAATCTCACAATATAAGGCATAGTATCATACAGTTTCTAGGATGTTCATGATAGTCAATACTTAAAATGTCCCCAAAGGTATCTCAACAATTGGGATCAGGCAGTGACAGGTCGTGATTCAGGCTGCTGGATGTGACTCATTTTCCTCATTGAAATTCCCAATCTACTGGAGTATAATGGGTATGACATGGTTGGTATAACCCATTCTCAGAAGAGGTGCTTGCCAAAGTCTGCACTGGCAGGTAGCATCATCCGGTTGGTTTCAGGGAAACATGACATAAATTTGATGGGAATTCATGGGACTTTATATAAATATCTGGGTAAATTATAATATTTCACTAATTAAGAATGAATTAAGGCCATTTGGGGATGATTTCCCTTACTAACCATGATTCCAGGGCTCGGTCGAACAGTGAGGTCGTGATGAAATTTACCCAGATAAATATATAAGACAATCAAAGGTGACTTGCTGGAAAATCAGTAAAATTTACTTCCATGTTTTTGCGAACGAAAGCTCCATGGCTAGGCCGCGACAAAATTCTCCAGCGGCCCTCTAGGTGTCATTATCTATTTAATCATCTATAAATCCCATAAAATCATATAAAATCCATATTGTTGATGATTGAACATCCATGAAAAATATCCATAATCATCTATAAGTCCCAAGTCGCATCCCAAGTCGCATCCCAAGTCGCTTCCCAAGTCAAGTCGCCATTTCCGTCCGTGGGCCGACTTACCCAGAAACACCACGACTACCCGCCATAGAATCTCTCTGGGAGTCCCAGACAGCTCAAAGACCCCATGTGAACCTTGGCTGACCCTCTGGGAATCCAACATGGCTGGAACATGGCTGGTTATAACCATTTATAGTGGATTTACCCATAAAAAATAGTGATTTTCCATAGTTATGTATAGTTATGTTAGTTTACCGGAGGGTAGGCTGATAGCAAAATCATCTACGAATGGAAGTGAAAAAAATAGGACAATAAGTGATGTAAATCCAAGTTCAATGGACATGAACCAGTTTTTTGGAGCCACTGGATTGCAACAGCACCTGCAATCCACTTCCAAGCCTCTGATCGTTCAGGGAAAATCCTAGTAAGATCCATGTGGGTGGCCTTCCACAACTGCTTGATCGCGAGAAAATTGCAGGAGAATTATACCGAGTAATAGGAAAGACTTATATTACGACACCCAACCATTGCTGAGTTCAACAGACTTCAGCATCATATCATGATTATTAGGCTGGCATAGGCTGGCAATTCTACGTGTTTCAAACTGCCCGAAAACACCACTGAAATCACTAGAGGCTTTGAATCCCCGGGTCTCCCTGGAGCCAATTTCAGTTAGGCCATAGCCAGAGGCACCTTTTTTTGAACGAGAAAAGCACAGATTGACGATTTGACGGATTTCTTGAACAACCCATAGGATCCATGTATGGTATATATATGCTCACATTGGGGGTATATTGATGGGATCCATGTTACCATATATAGCAGCACCATGGATCCGTCATGGGAAATCCTGACCATATCGGGGCATTGATTTTGACCAGCAAAACTGTGATTGCCAGGTGTCCAAGAGTTGACCAAGGTACAGGTAGAAGTGAAAGTCATCCCTCACTGTCCCTTTTGGGCTTTCCCCATTGTCAACGCTGTTTCCAAGAAGTCATCCCTAAGTCATCCCTTTGATGGTTCCCCCATGTGAACGCTAGATTTACTGAATGTTTTTTTATCACCTACGATCTTGAAATTGTAGAAATCATTGCATTCTGCTGGTGGGCCGCTTTGAATGCCACCGTGTGCCTATGCGAAGTGCCAAAGAATACATCAGTAAGTTAAAGTCATAGGCGCTGCCCATGTGGGCCTTTCCTCATAGCTTTCCTCATAGGCACACCACGATGTGGCACAAGATCTTGTCATTGGCACTTGTTACAACATCGATCCAGTAGTTTAATTATCTGTTTCCCAATGGCACACCTAGTGCC
>Ga0126342_10019984_pt1 | contig 11312 bp, 9 predicted proteins | sample Cyp1metagenome_FD_92528 | JGI IMG/M metagenome (GOLD analysis project Ga0126342, IMG submission 92528) | Coral microbial communities from Lord Howe Island, Old Settlement Bay, Australia - Cyphastrea 1 metagenome | ecosystem: Host-associated > Invertebrates > Cnidaria > Coral ...
AAATAAATAAAATAAATATTTATTTTATTTATTAAAATTTAGAGCTCTAACTTAAAGGAAATTCAGAAGGAATCTTCAGCCGTCAAATAGTACAGAAAGGTCTCTCTAACATATATATATTTACATAATGATATATATATATATGTATGTACATAATTATATATATAATGATATATATATACATATGTTTTTGCTCTATATACATGTACCACACACACGCACACACACACATATATATATATATATATATTTACATATCAAGATATAAATATAATGTGATCCCATCGTTATATATATATAATATGAGCACCACGTTCTTGTTGCAACCCGCCGAGGACCACCCCGGGCTGCTTCGGGGAGTTACACAGCACCAGTACGGAGCTCGTGGGACACGACGTGCAGATTGAAGCCACCGTGGAGTTGTGCCGTGGCGGATGGCCGCTGGTGGTGCCCCTGGTCGTTTGTGAAGGGATTTCAACCAAGAAAAATGGTGATTGAACCAAGAAAATTGCGGATTTAAGCAATAAGAATGATGAACGATGGAGATTTATGAGTTGATATAGTGGTTTTGTTGAGGAACTGGCGGTGTAGAACGTGGGGTGCGAAAAAAGGTCTTCAATGGAAAAGGATACACATAGGAACGTAGGGATTAAAACCCAATTGGATCAATCCAATAGAACTACTTGGCGCAGTAGTGAGGCTTGCTGGTTATCTTTGGAAGCTGCGGAGTGGGTAGAAAAACCAGTTCAGATCATTGATCATAATCTGGTTGGTGGTTTGGAACATGAATTTTATTTTTTCCATATATTGGGAAGAATCATCCCAACTGACTTTCATATGTTTCAGAGGGATTAAACCACCAACCAGTAATTCTTGTACTTTGTTTCTCATGATTTCAGCCTAAGGGTAAACCATATTTAGTGACAAATGCCAAAGTTAGCATTGTAAGGCTATTCAGCACCCAGGACCATCTCGGTTGCCACAGTGCCAAGATTACTCATTTCAGTGCCGTGGGATCTAGTGGGCGTAGCCTGTAGACGGTCTTAAACGTCTATGGTCAATAGAAAAGTATATGCTCACTGACGATGTGAGCAGTTTCATTAGCCCAGGCTTTGTTTCATGTAAGGTAATTTTCGAGTATCATTTATATGGTGCTTTGGGAACCAGCATTAACCAATTAACCAACCATCACTTGGCATTTTCCACTAGGCTTCTCGCGCTGCTTATGTTGCTAGTCTTCAAGAACACTGATCCCCCCAAACATTGGATGCTGTAGCGCGGTACATGTTTATGGTTGGCGCACCCATTGATTCTGTGCTGTACACGATTCTGTATATATACTGCATACACACGGGGACACACAGACAGACAGACAGACAGACAGACATACATAAATATATATATATATATAAAACCATTCCAAAGGGGGGAAATAATTTTGGTCCATTCCCAAATGACCAAACTTATGATGATTATAAATTAGAAACATAATCAGCGAACTCATGTTCGGGCTTTGAAATCGTAGATTTGAAGCTGTTAAAATGACAGTAACATTTACATTTGGATATATCAGCCAGCCAGTGCCTTAAAAAGGCGCTGTGCTGCCTTTGGGAGGGGGGTGGACCCCTTCTAAGATGATTTTAGGACGATGATAAACGGTTTATCACCAGATTTCATGAATTTCATGATGTTTTTGAGAGATTAGATGTTGATTTTGGTATCAAATGGCAGTTTCTCCTAAGTCAAAAGTTTATCCACCACCCAACCACCAGCGCCATTTTAGGCAGCTCGAGGATTTCTTGAATCATCCCATGGCTACTGGCTTCAAAGAGTTGAAGATGCACTACGGCCAGGGGAACCCAGGGATTGGTATGGTATGGATGCCGCTGATTTCGAAAAGGATGTGACTCATTCAACAAGCAGTCCATGTTTGCTGCATTTTCAGGGCTGAAATTGGTATTCAAAAATCACTGAGTCGCACACGCAGATATTTTTGCAGTACATGTAAAGACAATATTCTACATTCAATAGAAGCGCAATCACCATTCCAGGTCATGTTGAAACATCACACGGGTGGGTGGGGAGTGCCTCCGCAGCATGGCGAGGTGTGTTGGACCTGGACTTTTGGGCTCGGGGCGAGTTCCATTCGCACCTGGGCGGCTGCAAGCGAAGCCGTCCCTGCCAGGCAGCCAACCTGAGAGGCGGGTGCAGCCCGAATGGAGGCTGTTTGAGTCATGTTTGATTGCCGGAGGGGATTGGAAGAATTCAATAGATCTGTGCAGAACTGGATGGTGATGAGATGTTTTGAATTTGTGTTGAATTCCGGATGCGATTTGGGCATTTTTTTCGAGTGATTCGTTTCTATTCACGGGGAGGTTTGCAAAATCATTGGGTTCAGGATCCACATGTTCGAAAAGCATGCAGTTGCGGATGTTTGTGATAAACAGTATGGATTTTGCACTGCTTCTTGTGATGATACATGATCCCATTTGCCACCGTGCTGTAGCCCATTAGAAAATCTAAGCCTCAATCATCATAATTGCTGTATGTTTACCATAGTAACCCCATTGAACTTATGTCCATCATCTATCGCAAATGTGTCTACTATCATTGCTTGCCATCCATGATATCCATCATATCCACCATATCCATCATTATCCATCATCCATGCTGCTCACCAAAAAATGGGCGACTTCCAGCAGGAATGCTGCAGACGACTGTGATGCTGATGCTCTACTGGTTGGTAGACCTCTACAGCATGGTCTCGGGCATTTGGCTAGTGCCTTGCTGGAAATCTGCGATGGATCATCCACTTGGGAAGACCGGTGGTATGCCGAAGAGTGGCGCCAGTCTGGTGTTTGGCAACCCTTTCTTTCCCTGGATAAAAATCCATATATGGTTATCAGCCACTTACGATGCCTCTGGCCTGCACATCCAAGCAGGTGAACATAAATTCCATGACGACCGGCCTTCTTCGTTTGGGCACAAAATGTTGAGGAATGGTCGGTAAATAGATGCAATATCGATTCCATATAGATTGTTGGCAAGGGAAAGGCTGGTTAATAGTGGTTTACAATGATTTATAGACACACCCTAAGGTCAGTGGAGACTCACGTTTCAACATGGTTTCTAAATATTAGCAGTGGCCATCTCTACCCTGAAAGAAGCCATTAGGGCAAAGCGGCAAACCCATTAACCCACATTCAACCCCCTTGAAATTCGGGGTTTATCTGAAAATGAGCTACCCCCAAATCCAAGGGTTATAAAGATGTCATTTTGGAGCTATCCCCCATTGCCATGACCAGGCAGTGGTGATGACGGCCGAGGGTGTGCGGCAACTGCTACTGTTGCTGGTGACTCTCTGGCTGCCTGGCCTCGTTTGGTCCTTGCGCTTCCAGTTTTACAGTGGTGGAAGGCGAGGGTCCCGGTCGTAAAGCACCGGAGAAAGCGCTGGTGAGTAGGGGGGGATGGGTGGGATATGAAAAAAGGTCAGTATGTGGGCAATATTTGAAAGTTAATGTGGTTACATAATGTAAATAAGAAATAGTCAAAATCAATCACATGATTGTACTATAATACTATATGATTCATGTGGCTTGAGGAGAGGCCCCAAGACGTGCAATTTGAGGTATGGATGATGATAACGCGTTGTATTGGGGTACCCAAGCTTTGCAAACAAGCCTACTTTTTGATCTTTATGGCTGGGGTTGAATATTGTGTTTGTTCTGGTGGTATTGTTGAATGCTTTGACAGTGTGATGTGTATTAGTGAAGAGTATAGTAGCGCCTAGTCACCGAAGATTTACTCATCATGATTGACTGATTTATGAGGTAACGATGCCATTGTATTAAAACCCAATTCAGTACCATTCACCACCAATTGAGTTGTCCATCATGGTCATTTCTTTATTGGCAGTATGTCAGGAGTATTCCTGGAGGGGTAACAAATCTAGATACAGCAGTAGGATTTTTCAGCAAACTCAGATTTCACACTTTGGAACTTTTGGGCCTGAAGTCTCACACACACACTACGACTCTACGTACATCTCTGACTTTGGAGGGAACAGTTCAACATCGGAGCCGTCAAACTGGTATCCTTCATTGGTCCAAAGCAACGAGGGATTTCAGGAAACAGCAGCCTATCCTGCAGCCATGTTCCATGCACAAAACGCTTAAATCATGTTCTCACAACCAGGGACGCTTAAGCCCTCATTCATAGGTGACCATAGTTATATATGTATATATATATATATATATGATATGATATGATATGATATGATATGATATGATATGATATGTGTAAATATATTCATATATATATACATACATACGCACATATTTTTATATGTATACATATGCATCTTGATATTTACTGTATAAGGGTTCCCTCATGAAGGTGGGATGCCCATACCCAATCGAGTCAAACCCAACAACCTTTGAGCCTACACCAGGACGTTTCGTGGTTTGTTCGCGACGGGCTTGTGCCTTTTCCACTGGCTTTTCGGACGCTTGGCTTTGTCGAGGGTAAGTGCAACTTGTGCCTGGGCCATGGATGCCATGGGCAAAGAAGAGACAGCAATCCAAGCCCAAAGGGTGTTATATTGCATGCTATTACTTTGTTTACCTGTTTCGGCATGACGTAGAGTAGTAGACTGTAGAATGATACCCAAATCTAGAGGGATTATCATTGGGTTTGCCGCATTTTTGCTTCGGGACAGTAGGGCATCAATGGATGAGTTGTAAGGATCCCGTTTCGGTAGTTGGTCCTGGTAGTTAGGTGTAGTTAGCAAGCTACCATCTGGTAATTTGTCACACGCATTCTTAAGATGGGAAACGATGGGAAAATCATCTCTCTCTCTCTCTCTCTCCCTCTCTTACTGGGCGTAGCCTTCTATCCGACCGCCTCACAGAGGAAAGTCATCTATAATATGTATAGTTGTCCTAGAATAGATAAAGTATGGTAAGAAATCCTAGCATACCAACTTGGGGTAGTTCAATTGTGGCAATAACTATCGTTTTTCATCGTTTTTATTTGGGGTTATAGCGATTATTATGAAATGATTTGACATGTATCACTTCCCATAGCTATTATACACGTTATAGCCCCGTTACGGCCCCGTTTGGATTCATATTTCAATTTAACCGTCTGCAGATGTCTGCAGCTTTGCTAAGCGGAATGTCAAGTGAACCCTGCCATGGACCACTTCTTGGATGATCAACATTTTTCTGAAACATCCTTGACAACCTCCATGGTTGCGTTGGGATCGCTCTAATGACGCATTAAACACTTCACCTGTATGACCTCATAAATTCATACCTTCCAAGCCCACCGAAACTTCCAAGGAATCATTTGGATATGGCAACCCGCTGGCTTGATAATTGCCAGTGTGGTTCTGCCTGCCTACTTCTCGTACAAAATGATGCTGTTGCTGCGGCACTTGCGCCTCGCCTATCCGATAGCCACGGCAGGTCAGGAAGTGTCAAGTAATGTGGGAAAGCCAATAATAAACCACAATAAGCCTACCACATTTGGGGATGGTTTTCAGCACCCATGTATGGGTCTGCCACATTACCCTTTTTACCCTTTGGATCCTCCAACACAGGAAGGCTGACATTCACACATGGCAGATGATGGAGCTGTCAAGGTTACGTGCTATTTCTCCCACAAATCGTTCAAGAATGTCGACCTCGGATCATACCTTGGTTGATGAATTAGGGGATACCCTCCCCAAAATAGTGATGTCATTTGCTAAACATGGTGCCCCCAGAAGGTCCAACCTCCCAGGGAGAAAATCAGGGTTTTTTCTTGTTTGATGCTATGGGATGTTGAATGCTGTCAGTAAAAATAATCAATATCATCACACTATACAACCCCTTTGTACCAGCATTTTTTTTCTTAAATCCCATACTTTTGTTAAAGTCCCACCAAAATCTACATATTTTCTGGGTGCTTGGGAGGGCACTTAAACTTACTAACTTAAGGGTATAAGGTATAAGTGGTAACCCCCGATAGGTTGTATAAACCTTATTTCTTATAACTCTTGTTATATCTCCGCTTATTTCACTGGAACTTCCAAGTAGAGATTTAACCACTAGTGCCAAGAAGCCCCATAGAAGTAGGGATTCAAGCCCCAACCAACTCAGGATATTATGGGGATTGAACCAGCAAAATATGGGGAAAAATGGCATCATGTGACATGGGATGGTGTCACTAAGGATACTGATATTTATCCAAAAAAATGTTAATATTATTTGGTTGGTAGTTTGGAATTTGGAACATGTTTTATTTATTGGGAATAATCATCCCAACTGACTAATTTTCAGAGGGGTTGGAACCACCAACCAGTTATTAATTTAGTAGCAAAAATGCCATATCCTCCGGTCCTCATGTGGGACGAACATGTGCTCCATCTCAGCCCAAAGGTGCGGCCTCTCGAACTACGAGCCACCCTTTCCGCTGAATCCGGACATGTTCGCGCTCTACGAGATCTACATGCGCGACGTTCGGGGCTTGGGCGACGCGCCGATGCTTGGTGGTGGTGATGGAGGGACGGGGTTCAGCTGGATTTTATGGGCACAATGTGGGTGGGATGTTTCACGTTCACTGGTTTTTATCATCTATGACAAGGTTTTGTTGACGAAACTTGCCATGGAATCTCTCAAAGATATGAGTGTGGAAAATCAATTTCTTGTTGATGTGGCCATTTGCTTCTAGTTTGGTGGAGCACTTGAAGTTACCAACCCTTGTCAGCTTCATTCTCAGCTTAATTCTGCACACACGCCAGGCCACGAAAAGCAAAGACGAAGGGGGTGATTTTTGCAATTTAGTTGGCAGACAATTTACAGTATTTTTGGGCAACAAACCATTGAAACCAGACTTATAGCAAATGGCTATAGCCGGTGCCTGTAATAGCCAATTGGAAAATCATATCTATATCTATATCTATATCTATCTCTATCTATCCATCTATCTATCTATCTATCTATATATATATATATATCCGAATTGATGTACATTTCAGGTAGACCCCAGCTATCACCCATTTTGCTTTGCATATGGCCCAAACAACAATAAACAACTCCCCAGGCGTCAAGCAAATTCGGAAGTCTCGATGTTTGGAAGTTTCGTCCTTTCAGCCGCTTTCTCGCGCAACGCCCAAGGAGAACGGTGCTGTTGGTGTCCATGTTCGTGTTTCCTGATGATCAACTGCCACAGGCACAACTGATCATTTTTAGGTTTTGTGGCTGGAGGAATTTCACAAATGCGGGAGAGATAAAGTATGCTCTCAACAAAAACATGAGGATCTCAGTCATCCATAGGATTGACTATGAATGTATGACCTGTGAAATTTGGAGGTTTACGGAAGCTCCCCCAAAAGAATATTAATACGGATAGCGCCAGCTGCAAAGATTGCCACAGGGAGCTGTGATGAATTGCAGCTGGGGTGACCCCTCCAATCCCTGCAGGGCTATATTTTTATTTGTGGACGGTGACGATTATGCCCAAAACTTATCTTTCTGCAAAGTAAAACTAAAAATCACAGGCCATCAGAAATGTTGGGATATAATATAGATTGTTTAGGACCTGTATTTATAGATTGTTTAGGGCCATTTTTAAAATATTTAACAATGATTGATATGTCACATATCCAGTTTTATAGATATTTACCGTTTACCTGTTGAACCCGACAGTGGGGATTTCAGTTTGTCAGCTTGGATTCCCTGGTACTCGTAAAGTGGAAACGACATATTAACATTGGTGGAGTTATGTTAAGTTGAACCGTCCCAAAGATTCGTTGCCAATAAACATCTATATAGACTGTATAAAATCCCGATGCCCCCAATTCCAATCATAAGTTTCCAGATAGAAATTGGTTACTTTCTGTGGTATCCCGAATTTTTCCCTTTTTAGACCCAGCCCAGTTGGCCAGGCAAAGTTGCAGCCGGCCCTGGTCGGTTCCGTGCTGGCCCTGCTGGTTGCCAGCTTGCCGCATCGTTCCAGGCTGGGGTCGAAGTGGTACTTGGATGGGGCACCTCAGATGAAACTGGGCATACTTAAACTTGAGCCATGGTTTCTCTCTTCTGTGGTTTGGAACATGAATTTTATTTTCCATATATTTGGAAAGTCATCATCCCAACTGACGAAATAACATTTTTCAGAGGGGTAGGGCTCAACCACCAACCAGATTTGTTAGTGACTTATAGTTAGTCAAAGGATTGTAATTTGGTATTTACAACTTATAAACCCGGCCCCACGGCCCTTCTAGACATGCCACCTTGAATGGTGATGGAGATCCATTGGCCTTGGGGATCGTGAGCTCTCCAAAAATATGGTCCATCTGGGTTACATGTATAATATAGTGTTCCCAGGGCACAACTCAACCCCCACATGTTGGAGGATTGGGTTAGGGTTCGCTAGAATCACCACTTTACATTGACTTTGAAGCGAGTCTGGTAATTCAAGAATCGAAAACCATAGAACACCTATTTGACTTCATTTGATGATCATGTGTAGAACATGTTCCTTGGGTTTTCACATGGTTTTCACATGGTTTCTCTCCAAGGGGCGGTGACACACCCGACCGACCTGACCAACGTCAGGATGCGCTGTGAAGCCTGGAGCTACTTCGACAACATCATCATGGCCCTGGAGCCCGAGGACTGCGGCAGAATGTGGGCCATGGCCATGGGATAGTGGCCATGGTAAGAAACGAAGCTGGTGGAAGGTCATGGGATGTAATTACTGTTTGTTTGCTGGCTGGTGGTTTAATAGTGGTTAATAGTGGCTAATAGTGGTTAATAGTGGTTAATAATGGTTAGTGAGATATCTTGTTGGTGGTGACTGGAACATTGCTGGATTATGGCTTTCCATTCAGTTGGGAATAATTAATCATCCCAATTGACGAACTCATATTCTTCAGAGGGGTTGAAACCGGTAACCACCAACCAATATCCCATTAATGTGTATATATATATATTTAATGTAACATCCAGTTTCACCAACTATCCCATGACACATGAGTTTGTATTTAATTACGTTCATGAGGGTTAATGTTGTGATAATTGGTGTTTGTAGTTTCTGAACACCCAGTTACAAAGCAGGAATTGTGTTTTACCCGTGGCCCGTCTAACATAGCGGACAATTCGACAATCACAGATCATCCATAAAAAGGGACATGTTCCATAGCTATGTTAGTTTTACCAAAGGGCAACTCACAACTAATTTGCAAGGTGGGGGAGAAGTATATGAATTCTGTGGTCTATCGGGGAATGACAACTAGACACTAGTTAAGTTACAAATCAATAAACATAACCAGGGCCCTCCTTGTACGAGTCCCCGGGTGAAGCACCAAAAGCACCCGCCATTTTGAAAAACCTGGTGAAACCTGCTTGGGAGACAGAAAAAACGAGTTGAAATAGGCTGATTCAACCAACAAAAGGGGTGAGTTAAGCATCTATCATTCGAGTTAATCGGGATTTCGTAGAGGTAGTTCTTCGATTTCCATGGCGAAGTTCCTGCTTGGTGTTCCATGAAAATTCACGATGCTAACTCACAAGTTCCTCTTCCGTTCGATGACTTCTGTCGCCAAGTTGTTTGTGAATTTTCCTCCTTCAAATGTAGGATAGCGAATGAAATCCGGCATTTATAATATATATATATATTATCAGAATTTACAAAGGCATCAATCCGGGCGGAACACCCTCAATATTTGATGGTCGTGTCTGGCAGAGAGATGATCAAGATGATGTTCTGAAACCTAAAACGGCAGAAGGTTTCCATTTTTCCCCCATATATTGGGAATAATAATCCCAACTGACTTTCATATTTTTCAGAGGGGTAGGTATACCACCAACCAGTTAATCATCTTTAATTTCTGCCAGATCTGAGATGAGAATCCCCCGATAGTTTTTTCATGTCTTTCCAATGATTTGAATCGAAACGAAGTACCACCCAGGTAACCGGCTCATGAGGGACTTGTGGTTCAAATCCTACATTCCGGACATTGGTAAATATTAGATATTAGACCATGCGGTAGTCAATCGTGGCTATTGAAAATCCACCAATTGGTAGATTATTCTTTTAATTAAGACCCTTTATGTTTAGGCGATTTTCCATTGCCCCGTATTGTTTGCTAGAGTCTGCTAGAGGGTATGGCTTGATCGTGATATCGAATGGACACATGTCAAAATGATCTTGAACCTCCCAGGTTCGGTGTTATTTGCCTGATGATCTACCATGCCGATTTTGTCGTGGGTTTCGATGGGATATGTATAATTTTAAAACACACACACACACATATATATATATATATATATACGTTGTATATATGTGTTGCTTCCACAAGTAGCATCTATGTGCAAATGATGTTACATGTTGTTTCAAGCAACTTGCCCAGATGTGCAGTGGGAAAGTACGAGTAGGCCCACCGTGTATATCCATCATAGGGCGTTTTTCTTTTGAAATGATTGTCCTTATTACACTGGTTGAGACCAGAATATATATAGATATAAACCACACCAGAGACAGATATGATATAAATTATACCTACGTAACAATCATGTGTGTTCAGCCCCTGCAAAGGCGACACCACAATATATAGTAGATGTTTAAGAAGAACTTGTACTATAAACCTACTATACATTGTGGTGTATAAGAACCCTTATATTATATTACATGCATATATATATAATTATAACGTTTTATTAGGTTGTTAGACGTTGTTGGTGGTTAATAAACCCTCACCTGAATTGCTGGACATGTTGCTGTTTGGGGCCTGGCGGCCTGAATTTTAAGGGGCCTTGTCGAAGGGAACAGCTCAGTAAAATCTTCCATGAACACCTAGCAAGGTCTGTATTATTCTTATTCTTAGTTTGTCTCCTATTATGTATAACTGCATGTATACCATATATACAGAATAGTTCAGGATTATATAAGAAGTCATCCCGAAAGAGATAGAACAGTTAATTCCCCATTAGATTTTTGTTTAGATTCGAAGATTCACTTTTCGATCTTTTGGGGGTTGTCGATGGTGGCCAGGACGGGTACGATGATCCTAGCTGAGTGCAGGCACCAGGAGGAGTTCTGTAGACCCTGCGGTTCACACATGTGGCAACGGATGATTTTTCACATAATTCTATGCACTACTGTATTATTTATATTTCTATAGTCAAGCAAAGTTTAGATATATGTATACCCTATAGCTCCATGTCAGCAAATATATCTAACATCCATATGTGGGCACCAGAAGCTAACATTGCAATGTCGATCCCTGAAGCCTACATTCGTCTTTTTTATCGGAATCGGGATGGAAT
>Ga0126342_10019985_pt1 | contig 11312 bp, 9 predicted proteins | sample Cyp1metagenome_FD_92528 | JGI IMG/M metagenome (GOLD analysis project Ga0126342, IMG submission 92528) | Coral microbial communities from Lord Howe Island, Old Settlement Bay, Australia - Cyphastrea 1 metagenome | ecosystem: Host-associated > Invertebrates > Cnidaria > Coral ...
AGACAGATAGACAGATAGACAGATAGACAGATAGACAGATAGACAGATAGACAGATAGACAGATACACAGATAGACAGATAGACAGATAGACAGATAGACAGATAGACAGATAGACAGATAGATAGATAGATAGATAGATAGACGAAACTGTTTTCACTGGGTGGCTTGAAGAAAATCACCTTTGGTCACCTGACTTTTGAAAAATCCCGCCCTTTGAAAATGAAGATGACACCTAAAAAAGGCGGGTTCCATTAGAACCAGATTCCTGGGGTCGATCCATTCCCACTATCGCAAGGTACAGCCGCGCTGGCCAACATCTCCTCCGGCAGTGGGGCTGAAATTTCGCGGAGGCTGGGAACTTGGATAGCTTGGATAGCTTGGATCTTGCGGCCAAAAGGTGGAACAACAGAATTTGATACCAATGGTTTGCGAACATGGAACATGTGATTAGAAGAGTATGATTTGATCTTACTTGGATTTGAGAGTGATTGGGGTTTGCATTGAAGATGAACATGTGTTTTATTAGGTGTTGATTCATTTTGGGATGATCGAACATGCGAATTCCGGGAAAACCGGGGGCACAGAAATTGCATAGGCTCTAAACACCTAGCAACTTATTAGTACTCTTTTGCACTGCACCATCCAATTCACAAGGCTCCGCCATTTGAACCATGGCAAAATGAAGCCGCTTGGTGCTTTCATTTTTTCCCTATCACTGGATGATGATTCCTAACAATTCTTGTATTATTGAGGGAGATGGCTCAACCACCAATGGATTTTGGGTCCATATTCCCAACTAGATCGCGCCATATAGCGCTCAATAATATGACACAACTATTTTGGTTGACAACCCCTCATATATGCGTCATGTTGTCAGTCAAATCATGATTTTCGTTTCACCCACTTTTCGTGGCCAAGAAAAATACACGTTCCTAGTAAGGGAAAACCTTCATTCTCGCTGAAGTTGTGCAGCCTCTCAGCTCGACAGAGTGTCAGGGTGAAGCTTGCCCCAAATCTTCACGTTTTTGGGAAGTCTTACTGTACATTGACCCGCTTGGATGGGCCATGAGTGTTAACTCTCAACTAGTGAACTAGTGCAAGTGTGTTCGGAAGTTGGTGAAAGGTCTCTGGTTTCACAGATTTTCCCTCCAAAACATCACCAAAAACATGGGACTTTTACATACTTTGACCATTATTTCACTATTTCACCACCATATCAAGTCGCTGTTAATCCCATGGGGAAACAGCGCTGAGCCCCATCACCTCGGGCATCGAAGGCGAGGATCCTCTCAGCGACATTCATTGCCCGGGCCCCGGGTTGAAGCTATGGACGAGTAAAATATGAATGGTATATGATATGGGTGGAAGATGCCATGGAAGATTATTATTTGTATTTATTTGTTATGATGATCAAAAGATCAATATGTCTAGTTTCTTTTTCCCGTAATGCACCCATGATGAGTACAGTATAACATGGAAGATGAGCTATATAATTATTACCAAATTATCATAACATTGCCTAATCTAGGCCCATTGTGAAGATTTAGACAATGGCATAGGTGTTGCTTGTGAACCGCTCATTTCTCCAAGCCGGGTGTTCACTTCAGGTGCAGCAAGTTAAATCCAAGATCAGCCTTCGTCTTTCAATCCCAATGGAGGCTGCTTTGGGGATTGCTTCACCTGAGGTGATTACCCTCTGGTAAATTAACATAACTATGGAAAATCACCATTTTCAATGGGAAAATCCACTATACATGGCCATTTTCAATAGCTATGTTAAATTACCAGAGGGTAGATGAAAATGACTGAACAATGGAGAAACCCGCCACCTCTAGACTTGGCCTTCTAGATGTGTTTTTTTTGGGGACAGAAAAAGAATCGCAGCAGTACCCCCAGGGACTAGTTCAATGAGCACTATTCGTTCAGAATCAAAATCGGCCAGTCAAATAGACCAAGGGGTCTGGGGGTGTAGCTGCCATGAATGTATGAGAAACTTGGTTTGATGCCTGGATGTTGAACCACTTGTTTCATATGCATTTTCCTAGTTTTGTCTGTGGAAAATTCCAGGGTGAATGTGGTATTTGCATGTATTTGCTGGGTTCAAAAGGCAAGCCCCCACAGACTCAAGCGGGTTCCTATTGACATCTATTGACTCATTGACTCCGGCAATCAGACATGGCAATGAAAAAAATGTACCATTAAAACAGATGATTTTCCCATTAAAGTCATTAAAACCTCCGTTTATAGATTGTTTGGGGATTTCCCATGGATTGCCATGTTTTGCTGAGGCCAAATGCTCCGTCAGCCAGCGAGGCCTGGGTAGAACAAAGGGTAACGGAACGTGACAAATTTATGACATCGAATTTAAAGTGGAACTCCACCAAAAATCACCTTATCTTCGGTTTCACATTGCTGTATTCATTGTACAACAACTATTATTCTTATTATTAGTGATTATTATTATTATTAGTATTTATTATTTTTATTGTTGTGGTGTTTGGCATTCGTTATTGTTATTATTGTTCTTGCACCACGATATCATCGTTGTGGTGATGATGATGATGATGACGATGATGATGATGATGACGATGATGATGATGATTATGCTGCTGCCACTGATGCTGATGATGATGATGATGATGATGATGATTATGATGATGATGATGATGATGATGCTGGTGGTGGTGGTGGTGGTGATGATGACGATGAGGATTTTCAGTTATCATGATTATTGTTATCATTACCATTCAGCGAGATATAATGATCTGCAGATATGCCCTGGGGTCAGAAGTGGGGACAAGTGCCACTACGATGACTTGCTGTGAAGACAACATGACATGTTTGTTTTAGCTGTGGAAATAGTGGAAATCCATGGGGATACTAGCCATGGTACGGTCTAATTTTTTCCGACCAAAGTACTCAAGCCCTCCAAACGCCAAACTTTTCCCAGGCATTTTTTTCTGTGACCGAAGAATCACTCCGGAGAATCACTTTACCCTCTGGTAATTTAACATAGCTATGGAAAATCACCATTTTTAATGGGTAAATCCACTATAAATGGCCATTTTCAATAGCTATGTTAAATTACCAGAGGGTAAGTGGCATACTCGGGATGATTGGAATGACCTTTGGGCCACTAGCACCGATTCTCGGCCATTTGGATCACCACCAGTTCCCAGAGCAGATGGCTCTCCTGCTAGATCCAACCAACTCACCTCGTGGATCCATATTTCTCAGGGATCCTTTCAATACATGGAAGTCATTGTTGGAAAGTAAAAGATCCCCCAATAAAACCCAAACAACAGCGAATTTGCACCATCAAAACATGGGTGAACTCTCAAAATTTCTGGTTTCGCAGGATGAGATGACGCTGGATCCTGAAGTGCTGAAGGCACTGAGCTGGTCGCATAAAGATGGGATGAGTTTTCCCAACAGAAGAGCGCTTACAGATTTCATATAGCTATGGAAAAGGCCCATTTAGTTGGATGATTTCGTGAAACATGGCAATTTTTCCAAGATATGTGAGATTACCAGAGGGTAAGCAACCCAAAGCAGATTGCACCAACAAAACTACGAGAATTTCCAAAATAAATCGATGAACATTTGTTGATATGGGTATGAGCGGCATGTGCAAAATGTTTTTACACCCAAACCGACAGATTGACTATTTGTTTGGTAGTAAGATGGTGCAGGCAACGTCAAACAAGATGGGTTTTGGAAGCAATTCTAAGCTTCCTCCAAGTTTGGACACAGCACATGAGTGCCTGTTGTTCTTTGGTCTTTCTTGGATCAAACTTTGATGATCGAACTTGACAGCCCAGAGATTTTGGTCAACAGAAATGCACCCCTGAAATGCAGTGCTCCAAAGTTTGAAGCTGGTTGTTTCGGAATAGGTCACCATTTTGTGACCCAAAATAGTCTTTTTCGTTTTTTAAATCAACACATACACACATCACTGATCAATCATCATAATAAGAATTATAAGTTCGGGTTTCATTTTTTGCGACCAAACAACGACAAAAAACATCCGTGGTTGGTGCCGTCAAGACGTTTGAATCAGCAGCAGTCCGACTGTGGGGCGTCGGCAGGTGAGCTCTCGCAAGAAGAGCGCCAGCAGGTGGAGCTTTAGATGGGAGGATGGTTACAGTAAATAATGATAATGGTAATAGTAATACCATCAGGGATTTAATAGTAATATATAACCACGATAGTTTGGTGAATAATTGTAATCAACAATTATAATGGTAATAGCAATAACTATCATGGGAATAGCAATATCTATAATGGTACTAGTAATTGAAGTTACTCCAACTTCAATAAGTACAATGGTAATAGTGATAACTCTGATAATGAGGGTTTGATGATGGTTAGTTACTAACAACCATTATCGTTATTTCTATGGTTTCTTCTTCTTCTTCTTCTATTTTTTAAAAGCCAGTATATATATATAAATCTTGGTGAAACATTGGTGAATGCTTCATGTTTCTTTTTAATCCATCAACAAAGGAATATTTTGTTTCATCCTTCTCAAAGAATGATCGATTCTGTTTCATCAGGGTGAACTGTTCAGTCTCCATGGTGGCGTAAGTTGGTCAGCGGATGCGATGAAAAAAGCTCTGGATGGCTCTGTTGGTAAGGCACCTTTGAAAAAAGGTCTTTGGGAACACCTTGGTTTGTGCTTAAATTTCCGGAGACGATCCATTCGCATGATGGACATGGCATTCTGATTGAGATTCGATCAGCCATTCCCTTCGCACTATGAAAAACGAAGCCTTTTCAAAGCCACCTTGGCTGATCTATTCATTCTCCAGTGCTGGATCCACTGCATTGGTTGGGTTACCCTCTGAAAGATTTTTCCAGCTATAAACCTCCAGCAATGGGGATTCCAATTGCCTTTGATGACACTGGAGGGTAGTTGATTTCAAACTTTAGCAACAATTGGAACCCATTCAGAAATCAGCACGGATCAATGGTGTGGACTTTCCGTGTGGACTCAGGAAAACACATGTCATTTTCAGGTCATTTTCAGGTCATTTCTAACGTGGGTTGTACCTCAAGCGACCTGAAAATCCCCTTCGTGACCCGTCCGGATCTGCCGGGGTCAGTCGTGAGGAGCTCCTCCAAGCGACTCATCGAGGAGGGTGGGTTTTTCATGACATTTCTGGGGATGTTAAACATGATCATAAATCATCCTTATTAATGGGAAAATCCACTATATTAATGGGAAAACATGTGTTAAACATGTGTTAAACATGTGTTAAACAATGATCATGGCCGGCACATCCACTCCACTGGGCTTGTTGAACAAGAGAAATTTGGGGATGTGAAAAACCATGATTATCCATGATTCCTGGGTACTTGAGACAGACTGTGCCAAAAGATCCAAGTTGCCAGGCCAGTAGTCTGGTGACCCAGAGCCTTCAGGGGTTGAGGGATCAGATCTGGGCGAAATGTTGAGAACCCCAAAATCCTGAATTTTTGTGCATTTTTACCAAGAGCACCATGCTACTTTTTGGAGTGCCCCAAGTTTGGGCATTGCCACACTGGATTCTAGAAGTGGGCACAGCCAATATGTGGGAATTCTCATCGGAAAAATGATGTTGGAATCTCTTTGGAATTTAGGGGTACATTCTCGAACACACCTATATTTGCAAAGGGGGGCTATATGAAACTTATATGGGGATTTCCAATAGGGATACATCCGTAGTTCTTTTTTGGGAGGCTCCAAGGTGATTTTCCATGGGTGGTTTTTACCAATTGGAATCTACAATTGTGCGGGAGACCCATCGGTTCTGAGTTTTTTTCACCATTCAAATCTGGGATTTCTTACAAAAACCTAGACATTTGTGGAGCTTCTGCAACTTCATTGCTTCACTGCTTCACACAAAAAAACATGAGATTGATGATTGAGTAGTGGTTCCTGAGGAATTTTGCACCGCAATGCCGGGCACTTTTTGCCCAGGAGTAGTGCCCGTTGAAAGGGTGTAACAGATTCAGAAAAAAGGGCCAACCAGAGCAACGGCTGGTGATTTTGACTAGATCCTCTGCCGAAGTCCAGAATTTTAGCGAGAATACTTCCGATATTTCCTGGTAGCTGCAGCCCAATCATTGCTTTCAAGCTATGGTGAGGTGAAGAAAAGCGGCGGATCTCCGATGAGGTGCGATGAAAACTGATGGTTTACTTCGGCCCAAAATTGATGCCTCCAAGCTGAAAGGAAAATGCGGACATCAAATGGTGGGAAGCAGGACTTGGATTTTGGATGATTTTGGTCATTCTGAGCCAAAGTTTGTCACATTTGAGGATTTTAGACATCACCTTTGGATTGATAAAGAAGGTTTTCGGGTTGTTTTGGAGTCCTGGAGGAGTTCCCTAACTTAGTCTAGTTGGAGAGCAGTCTCACACCACACATTGAAGATGGCAGCAATTTTGAAGATGGACACTGTAGGGAATGGTGACCCTGCCCCATCTTTATTTCGGACGTGCTATGTTTTCTTGTGGATTCCCAGTACTTTGTTCCTCACCGACTGCGATTTGTGCCCAAAACGACATTTTCCGGCGCATCCAGGGAGATTTATCCCCTGCTCGGGAAAAACCATGGAAAGACCATGTCGACGTGAAAAAAATCACCATAAAAAAAGGAATAAATATGGAGGATACGAGCCGATGGTGAATCATGGTGAATCCGAAAAATCATATGTGTATTATATAAACTTATATAAACTTATGCCCTTCAGGTATTCACCACTATTGCCCCAGTTTTACCATGTTTTACCTGTTGAAATCCTCCAGACAACTAACAGTTTTGCCTCCCTTCCAGGCGGCACTTGAGAAACTCCAGCTGAAGGCAAACTGGGACGAGAACCTGGAGAAACATCTGGATTGGATGTTGATGATTTACATTCAATCAATTTTAACTATGATGATGGTTGAATGGAAATCATCATCATCATCATCATCATCATCACCATCACCATCACCATCACCATCACTAGTATTGTGTTTGTTATTATCATTCGTTTTCATTCGTATTGTTATTATATGTTCGTCATTGGCGTATGGCGTATGGCGTAAATTTTTGTCCTTGGTATCCCAGTTGGATGGATCAATACCTAGCACCGATGAACATGATTGCAGGGTAGTAAGGTCAGTTGAACCATAGCCAAATGGCAAAATGAGATCGGGACTATCATGCTTTTGTATAGAAATATCCCATCTCAGCCATAGATGTCCTTTTCCGACTGGTTGGTTTATTGAGGGTTCGCCCCTTGAAAACAACCAATAGGTAGATGATGATAAATAACATTAAATAACATAGCAAACCGGCTCCTCTATTAATAGCTGGAGTTGGGATGCATTGATTCCAAGACATTGATGACTTTTTGGCTGGCTCTTGACCCGTGAAACGTACGGGTTTTTGCCAAATGAGTTACTTTGAATTGCTAGGTTTATTGACATGCCTGGTGTCCCTGACTTCCTTGAGTTCAGTGGGCTTCACATATAGCGATTTCAGCAGCAAATTTGGGTATGATTTCACGAACCATCAGTGGAACAACCTTCGCGAACCTAATGACTTGATCTAGGGGTGATTGGGGGGCCGGATTTTATGGAGAACCCTGATCTTTATCATCCGCTTGCGTGGGTCCTGAAAATATGGAAACATGAGTAAAGAGGGTTACGATGTACGTGATGGGCCAAGAACACAATTTCTACATTTGGCGGGTATACTCCGCAGATTACTGGGTTTTTCACATAGAACTGAGTGGGTTCGCGCAGTCTTGGGTGTATCACCAGCAAGAAAACAGGACATGGAACCCGCGCTTTTCCAGTAATAGATTTACAACCCCACTGGCCCACTGGTGCATTCTTAAACCAGGAATCCTGGATACATCACCCAAACTCATTGGAAGACTACAGGTATGGCGTGGATGGGTTTTTTTGGTGATTTCATCCAAGACTCGATAGAGGAAAGTGTGGTCTGCTTTGATAAAAGAAAATCATATTCCCAATTCGTTGTCAAAACCCAAAAAATGTGGTTAGAAGAATGATCACAAGAACCAATGATTATAGTAAACAAGTGATTCTTGGGTTTTCATGGTTTAGAATTTAAATGGTTCAAGACATCCTCATTTCTGTTGATGACCTCCCAACTCCAGCGTAGCAACCCTTTCCCTCAATATGCGATTGTCACAATCCATTCTGCATTTGGAATCCAAATGCAAACCAACCATGATTTTCAGGATTTTTCCATTTTTTTTCGTCATTTTCAAATGGAAGACAGGAGTTGACCATTATGGTCGTAGTTAGGAAATCCCCGGATAATGACTGTCATAACCCTTTTTTTCTCATATTTGCAGTTTGTTGTTTGTTACGCTTGTTATACTGAACCAAGTTTTTTTTTCCCCACGAACTTGATAGGTCTTATACCGCAATCATTTTACCATGATTATTTTCCCCACTTTAAAGACGATTATCAGCCATTATGATAAACAATGGCCTAATTGGTGTAATCCATTCTGATCGCGACATGACATGAACCACAATCAACCATTATGATCGCGATTATAAAGAATTATTGAACACTATTTAAGCCTTGTTAAGCATGATCACACTCCGGTAATCAAAGATGTCAATGAAAAATCCCTAAAATCCCTTATCTCCAGATGATTTTTCCCTTAGAACCATTAAAATAACTCAGATTATAGCAGATTTCCAGCCATCCCCGGTTGATTGCCGGGGGGTCATCATAATTTACCCGGCTTCTCATTGCCTCTCATGATGGGAACCCTTGCCGGAGACCCGCTCCGACACAAGGCGAAGTCCGCTGAGGCGGCATTGGTGGAGGCAGAGGTGCAATGACGGGACTAGGTCAATCGACTGGATGGGTAGAAACTAACATCTGGTTATGACTAACATAGCCATGGAAAGATCCACCATTTTTAAGTTCGTTAAACCATCTATTTCTATGGGCCATCTATACCATGGCTATGTTAGTCATAACCAGAGGGTAACCCTTTAGTCTTTTGGTATCAATGGAATTATCTACGTTCACCAGCTAAGATCTGATTGTTTTGCAGGGTATCTAAGATTGGCCATGATAAACCCCTATTTATTGCCACTGAAAGATGAGTTTTTTCCTGGGCAAATGAGGTTTTGTTGGGGTGCCAGGGTGGTTTTGACGAAAAAACGCTTTGAAGAGTCTGAACTCCAACTGAGATGTTTGTGATAAGAGCATCGAGTATTTCCACAAGGTCTTCCTAGTAGCGTTTAGTTTGGGGTTTGCAAACTATGAACATTCTGGTATCAAAAATATGTCTGAACATGGCAGTTTACCCCCCCCCAAAAAAATGATAAAATTCATGGGAAAATGATGCTATTTACCATCACATCTGGGGTGGCATTTTTTGGACGACCATTAAAAATGACTAGTTTCAGTTGGCAGCTTTTTCTTCAAAAACGGTTAACAAAGATTTGGGTATGGCAAAAACCTGAATCTTAGAGGATGATCGGACAACTAATGCTTGAAAAAACCCAACAATTTAGGGATAAGATTGCAGTGGTGTCAACCATAGGCCTTCCCTTAAACCATCGTTGACGGACAATTATTCCAAATATGTTTGTACATTTGAAATTCGTCCACGAAAGCTGAGTGAGAAAGAAGGATCGATATCCTGAAATTGAACTCATCTTTGGACAGAAATCGGATTCAGATTAAAAAGCAAGATGGGTTGGTCTGAAAAATAAGGTGGTGTCAATTGAGTCAACATATCCTGGTTTAAAAACCTCATTTCCCCAATATTTGCTCATCATTTAGTGGCAATAAATAGGGGTAAACTCCCAATTTGCACATTTTTGAAAACGATCAGACAGATTCATTCGTTGTCAATCTTGGAAACTTGTCTCAAAAAGATGTACCATGATGTACCGTAAAAGGTGTCCTCTACCCAGAGAGATTTGGCACCCTAAATCAATGACTCGCAACGCAGCCAGTAACCAGTGGCCCCACCACTTCTGGCCAAGGATGAACAGTACCGACTGGTTCCCTGTAGCAGCAAACAACTTTTTGAACGCAAGTTTTCAGGTCTCCGACTCCGACATCTCCAAATTCCAAGACTTTCAACGTTCGAGATTTATGTCGATGAATTTTCTGGTCAACTAACATAATTAATCATAATATATCATAATTAGCTATAGAAAATGGTCTATTTATAGATGATTTACCCTCTGGTAATTTAACATAGCTATTGAACATGGCCATTTATAGTGGATTTTCCCATTGAAAATGGTGATTTTCCATAGTTTTTTGTAGGTTTACCAGAGGGTACCCATGAAAAACGGTGGATCTTTCCATCCAAAACCACGGTCGTCACGTGTAGCCGTTGAAAAAGGCCCGGCTGAGCCAAGCCTTGGCGGAGAGCAAAGCCATGAAAAGCGCCAAAGAGGCGGCAGAGGTGCGAAACTTTTGGCGATGAAAAAATTGAAAAATGGATAGATCAATGGATATAGTATGGATATATAGCTTATATAACTATACATATACATATATATATAACTATAATATATAACTACATATATATATATATCTGTTATATATCTAATATGTATTTATGGCAAAAAAAAAGATACAATGGATATTTCTAGTACTAATACATATATATATATATATATGTAGATGTTGTATTGATATGGTAATGAAAGCATGGATAGTCATCTATTATAGTTATAACCAATCATAGTTTCAATCATCATAGTGATTTATCATGGTTATCATACTGACAGTTGACATATGGTCATTCTATTTATGAGCAATCACAAATCCGGTTACAATCGTTATCAAAGTTATAAGATAGATAGGCTTGTGGTTAGTATGGTGATCATAAAACAGTGATCACAATAGTGATTATAGCGGGTGGGACAAACCACATGATATTGGTTTGGGCTTATTGTATCTGACTTCAATTTGGGAGCAAGATTCCCAGCAATTTGATACTGTACGGTAAACGGCAAAAAGAAGCTTTCCAACCTAAAATAGGTATAAATTAAAGCTTTTCTGTCATTTTATTGGCTGCAACGATAAAGGTGTCCTTCTCAGAGTATGCTACCATGCTAATTATCGTAAGTGGCAATTGTTAGATCTGCCTGGATGGGAATTTTCTGCCAGGTAAGCGTTATCAGAATGGTCAAATGGATTGATAACCGTGACTCAACTGCTGGAAGAATATAGATTTTTCGCTAAAAGATACACCAATAGGTATAATCCTATCCTATCCTCAAATAGGTATAATCCTATAATTGATTATACTAAGGGATATA
>Ga0126342_10019986_pt1 | contig 11311 bp, 14 predicted proteins | sample Cyp1metagenome_FD_92528 | JGI IMG/M metagenome (GOLD analysis project Ga0126342, IMG submission 92528) | Coral microbial communities from Lord Howe Island, Old Settlement Bay, Australia - Cyphastrea 1 metagenome | ecosystem: Host-associated > Invertebrates > Cnidaria > Coral ...
ACAGGAGGTTTTGGCCGAAAAATGCCCCCCCCCCAGGTAAACCTGTAACCTTTTACGAGTGCCATCCGGAAGATCACGCCCCAGCACCTTCGGTGCGGGCGGATTTTATTATATATATATATATTATATTATATATATTATATATATATAAAGACCACTGCAGTGTGTCTGCAATCTGGAAGCATGAGGCTGCCTACCTTTTGAAAGCTAAGGTTGACACACATGGGTCTGGCAGTCGACGCCTTGTTCTTCATTGCCGCATTTGCAACACCTGTTGCGGTATGTATTGGTATGTTGGCGGAGGGTAAAGGCAGTGTGGCCACTAAGCTGAGCACAAGCTTCACATGGCATCCCATCCTGATGACCTTGGCATTTTCCTGCTTCATGGTCCTGGGTCGATGGGCATATGTTACAGATTCCCTTGGTGACAAAGTGAAACAACGCCCAGTCCATCGTGCCTTTATGGCGCTGGGCGCTTTGTTTGCCATGGGAGGTTACGCGGCGATCTTCGTGGCTCATGTCCAGAAACCCACCTTCTTCGGCTACAACTTCCACACGCGTAGCTGGGCAGTCCCAACCCGAGTGCTCCACGACTTGTTTGGCTACGGAGTCCTTTTGCTCACATTGACACAGGCCAGCATGGGCTTACAGAAGCTGGCGAAACTCAGTGCAGGTGTGAAGGTCTTTACCTTTCATGGTACCCTCGGGAAGGCCATCATGCTCCTGGCATCTGTACAAATTGTCATTGCTTGTATCATTTGGCCTTGGGCTACTCCTTTGAAGATCCTCATCGGGGTTCTAGCAGTTGGTGCAGCTCTTTTTGGGGCTTTCTACCCGAATGTCTCCAAAGAAGCTGCTCGGTCGTTGTCACAAGCATAGCAAAGTGGCTTTGTCGTTTGGATAGAGCCAGCCATGTCAAAGACATTGCGACAAGATCCGGACAGGAAAAAAATGGAAAAAACACATTCCGAAAATTGGCGGTTAGCATGTTCATTTGCAAAAGCTTTGAACAGTTCCAAGCTTCAACTGTTCCTATTGTTGAAGATTGTTGCAGAGCTGGGGCTGTGCCGGCTATGAAGCAGTGGAGTTTGCCTGTCCATTGTCTCATTGGGCTCGAGCCGTTGCATGGCTGTGGATCCGGCTGTGGCTTGTCCCATCAGCTATTGGTAGTTAGTATTCAGCCACAACCAATGGGATGATGACATTTTCTGATATGATTGATATGTATCTTCTTGTTGAGAAACATGAATCACAAAGGTTTTCTGCAGTTTGCCCATGTCTTTTCTGGCTGTAGCCTCTGGTGTGCACTGAGGTATGAGCTAAATCCGTCCAGTACTTGGTTCTGGCCTTATCCACTTTTTTGCATCCTTCATGGTACAATTCCTGAGCTGCCTTGCATTGACAAGACACAGATATGGAGGTTTCCTAAAATGGTGGATCCCCAAAACCATAGGTTTCAATATATATATATATATGTATATATGTATATATCTATATATACTGTATATATATACATCGTCTAATTTTGGATGATAACTGGGGTACCCCCATGACTTAGGAAACCTCCATATAATTTATATTTTGCATCTCCAAAAAGGCATCCATTGGGACAGCCAAGGGGCCTCATGGTGTTCGCGTCCAAACTTCCATGTGGGAAACACGTTGGAGCACTAGTGCTGGCCTTGCTTGGGCCAGTAGCCGCATCACCACAGGAGCCGTGATGAACCGCAGCAATCAACATGTGCAGAGCGCAAGTTATGAGCAGGACAAGCCACCAGCCGCAGTCCAGGGCACTAAAAAGAAGCACCATGGTCTGCAAAATGGCCTCACAGCAGGGACCCCCAGAGTTATTCAGATTTGGGTTCGTCCACAAGTGGGGTATGTCTCAAAGAAAGTATTTTGGTACACCATTGATTTTTGGGTACCCTAGTTCCGCCAAGCAAATTTTACCAGGACTCTTCTCAGTGTTCCCAGCTCCATTCCTGGAAGCCCTTGACTCCAGCAACGAGGCTGTCGGTTTGCCGGCACCCTGGGGTGCCTCAGCACCAGTATCCAGCATCGTGCAGGGTCATTTGGCAGGGGACTCAGCAGTGGATGCAAACGACATGACCGAAGCGGACCCTTTAAGAAACACATACAACAGTTGTTGAATAACAGTTGTTGAATACCAGCTTCAGATGGTGGATTCTCGATTTCCAGAATACCCACTACGCCCAAAACTGGAGAGTTTAAGATCAAAACTCAAAACCATCGAAATCATAGTCCAAATTCGACAGATGCATCTTGAGGCTCCAACCGTGCACGCATCTGGCCAAGCCTCCAGCAGCTTGTGGGCCTGTATTGTGGCAGGCCCCAAACCGCTCTCGTTATAGCTGTCCTCAATGGGGTACCCCGGGTGTCAACCACGAGGTGCCGGAGCAGTCGGGCACAACATCCGCCAGAATCGGGAGCCTCGAAACCGGCGGCAACCTCGAAGGGGTGCCAGGACTGTGATGGGAGATCATTTCAGTCTTTACCAACTGTGGTTGTTACAGCCATTGTAAGGGCAATTCCATATCTGCCGGAAGATGTCTGAAGATGGGAATGACGGGAAATGGCAACTCTGTCCCCTTTGCAGTATGGGGTTGAAGCAGATGAGATTGAGCGATGCCTGCATGACATTGTGATAAGCGAAGCTGGAGACTCCCGGTCTATTCATTTTGACGGTCCATATGGAGATTTATGGGGATTTAATATCTCCAGATCATGGATCCAAACTGCGGTTGCCGCATCTGTCGGCTTGCAGGCAAGTTACTCCGGCCGCGGTGGCCCCGGTGGCCGTGGAAGCAGAGGCTGTGGAGCGACTTGGACTTCCATGGTCTTGTGGAGGATCTGTAGCTGAAAAAAGACATCCACTTTGGGGGGGATCTCCTACCCTGTCCGCCATGTCCGCTGTCCTGCGACTGCGTGAAACTCAGGTCGGATCCTGAAGTGACAGTTGCAGGCTGGCAAACAGAGAGCGAAGACGAGTCTATGGAACACTTGAATCGAATTGGATCCTCGTTCGCACAACTCTGGGTACTGACAGTCTTGGCTGAGAGATTCGGATTTTGGAGAATCAGACATGGGGCTTTTAATCGGCTTTTGATACTGTATGTTCACAAGAGATACCCTCTGGTAATTTAACATAACTATTGAAAATTGCCATTTATAGTTGATTTACCCATTAAAAATGGTGATTTTCAATAGCTATGTTAAATTACCAGAGCGTAACAGATCTAAGAAGACCATGCCCATTTGCTTCCTATTTGCTTCCTTGTGCTCTGTTGATTTTGCCAAGGCAAGCAGAATCAGATACAGTTTTTACAACAAGTGATGGGTCACGAGATGCAAGGCGGGCAAAGCCGGCCGAACCCATTTCCTCAAGTGCCGCAAGAGGCTTTCCAACCACTCCCAGTCCAACCACTCCCAGTCCAACCACTCCAGCCCCAATCGATGATCAGTCAGAATATGACGAACCCAACTCCGGAGAATCCCAACTTCCAGTACTACGATCCGCAGTTCAATCAGCAAATGATGTATTGGCAACAGCCGATGCAGCAAACGCAGCAGCCCGGCTCTCAGGTTCGATCCGGTTGTGCAACTCCCCATAGGGGTTAGTTGTCGGGCATGTAATCGACCTTGCCATCTAAGGTCCCTCTGTATCCCTTGCCATTTTCCAGCATTTTCATCCAATTTGGTGGAGTTTGTCGACCCTGACCGGTCTAACGGATGACATCAATTCACATCTGATTCTGATAAGTTAATTATTTGCATAGCTTCATAGGTCAACCTCTTGAAACATCCTGGCCAGTTTCAATGGCTGATGATCAGCAAGCGCATTTAGAGAATTTTAGACATATCCAGAGGGCGCATTTTTTCCAGACACACATTTTGGGTGATCCACCGCTGTTTTCGCTGAGGTTGAACCACTTCAATCAGCAAATGCAGATGCAGATGCATCAATCCTTAGAGCAGCAGCCAAGGTGGCCATGGGAACGATCTCTTGGGGATGGCCATGACTGGCAAAGTTGTTCCCATGACTGGTTATGATGGTTACAAACACCAGATTTTAAGGGCAAAGAATGGAAGAGTTCCAAGCCGGCTTGCCTCGGCTGGTGCCACTCGCCAGGCTCCAACCTTTGCAATACAATGTCCCGGAGGGCATGGTCTTGGTGGTTGTGCCAGTTGAGCACCTTAGCTGCATCATACTAGACGTGTCGGAGGTGAGTGGATTGCACACGGATGTGGAGGACTGTTCTAGACATTTTTGATGAACTGGTCAGACGATTGCTGTGTGTTGTCTTCTTGTTCAGATGGTCCTCAGAACTCTGGAAGACCTACTCTGCTAGATGCCTACGCGGTCACGGTATTGTTGACCGCGTAGGTTTGAGTAATTAAGGAGTAAGGAGTGACAGGGACAGCGACAGCACTTGGAAATACAGCACCCGATGATTTCCCCATCAAAAAACCATGGAATTTTCGGGGGATTTCCCAGTGGTTTGGACATGTTTGGACCAGGCCTGGTGCAGAACAAGGCTGGATTTGGGATTTGGGATCCATGGGATCCGAAGTTGCAAAAAAGGCTGTCCTTTGTACATCTTCCGGCGTTGTCGTTGAGGATTTCGGAATCATAGGGATAGAATTTCTGAATCCGAAGTATTTTGGGCCCATGGACTTGTGGAACTACAGTAATCCCTTCCCCCTAAACACTCCCCATAAACATCCATAAACCATGGTTTAGTATTGTATTTAGACATATTTTAGGACCATAAATGGGGATGTTTCAAATTAAAGGGATGGATTAAACGGATGTTTTTATGGACTTGGATCATGTTGCAGGTGAGGCCCAGCAACCTCAGCGCCACGCTGAAGCTTGGAGCTGTGATTTTCACAACCGGTGGTCGCCGATCCAAAATGGCAAGTTAAACCATGGGAACGTAGGGGACAATGAAGATCAACCATCAAACCATCAAACTTGGGACAATGAAGATCAACCATCAAACTTGGCGGCACCTGTCTTGAGACAGACCCTGTTTTCGAGTCAATTTCTTCCAGGGCAAGTGGCACCCCCCCTAAGGAGATGGACAGTCGAAGCTCTAGCCATCAACATGCGCCTGTGAACCGAGCCCCTTCCGTGTGGCTTCCTCAATAAACTGCAAAATGACGCATCCTGGTATGGACGGACGGACTGACGAGGGTTGGTAGATGATGGCTGGCCAGCTTGACATTTGACTCAGGTCCTCCATTCCCTCAGAGATCTCCACCGAGATTGGTTCCTCTGTATCCACGCAGACTGCACACAGTACCCGTTCTCGTGCCAGGCCGGCAATATCGCTGTGGGCTCAATCAGTTTCCAGCCGAACATGCTCAGATGACCAGTGACCTGAGTGACCCGCGTGCCCTGAGCAGGTGGAACAACAAAGACTGTGAAGCAGTTGTGCGTCAACTGCAAACATGTGGCTTGGACGCCCTCCAGCGCAGGAGGCTGCAGAACAAGTCAGGGCTTGGACAAGTCAGCCGAACCTTTGCGCTGCATGCATCTTCATGCTGTGCAGGCTATTGGAGCAGATCGCAGAGGACGCGTTTTGGCCTCAGTTTTTCTGGCTCAACCTTTTTTCCACACCACTTTCATTTAAATATCTTTAAATCAAATAAATACTCGAAAAATACTCTAAGTATCTCTAAGTTTTGGTCCTTTGGAGTTTTTGTTCCCTTCAGACATCAGACTTTGGGCGATGCGAAGCAAGGTGGACAATGGCCATCACCAAACATGGCACACGAGTCGTCCAAGCTGCATTGGAAGTGGCCGACCTCACCGAAAAGTTGAACTTAGTGATGTCTCTCAGGGGCCGAGTGTGGTAACTTGGCGCATGACATCATCGATTTTTCTGGCTATAAAATGGTACAACATGTAGAACTGGGGGATTTTCATGGAGTTTCCATTGCGAGGTTTGATTGGCAGAGGGTAACCCCGGAAGAATTGGGTGGTGTAGATGGCACAAGTCTTGTCAGAAGATCTGGAAAAACTTTCTAGACCAAAGATGGTTTGTAGCTATTCAGTCCTTCATTATTCCTTTGATCTTGGTAATGGTTTCGTGGACAAATGGCCAAACCATGGCCTAAGGCAGGCGTTGAAGTCTCCTCATGCAAATCATGTGTTGCAGAAGGCTGGAGATGAGTGAGCCGCGGGTGGTTCACAATATGATATGTACGCAATTGTACACGTATATACATGGAACATGATTCCGCAATATTGATATTTCAGAGACATCTGCAAAATCAGATGGTTGGATTCTGACAGCTTCGGTCCTATACTACTAACACTTAGTATCAAATATTATCAAATACAGTAAAGCCAAGAAGTTCATTTTGTTTGGGCTGACAGCTTGGACAGGCGATTTCACATTTGCCACCGAAAAAGCTGGACTTTGTCGTCGCCGAGCTCAGAGGACGAACTGGGTGCCAAGCGGCCAAGCGTCGCAGCCTGGGCTCCATGGGTTCAAACATTGCCCAAAAAAGAAAAAAAACAACACAACTTGTAAATTTGTTATGTTATATATATATATATTGTTTTATAAATATGTCTATCACTTGGCTTTGTGGGAGTAAAGCCACAATTAGATTAATTAGGTTCTCCAAATTGTCAATCTCATGTACTCCAGCTGTTTCTTTGCAGGGCGAGTTGGTGATGCTGCCCGTCATCCCTTTGGATGCCGTGTGCCGGCCATAGATCTGCTGAAAATGGTGACCGTGTATACCGCCAATTATGGCTATTTTTCATAGGGACAATGATGATGAACCATGGATTTAGGGATACACTATTCTCAGACAAACCCATCTATTGGTGGAATAGTTTCCAGAATCCAGCCAGGAATCCAATCTGCACCAGGTGTTGGAAAGGCTGCTGGAGCACTGTCCGCGTGAGCAGACTGAGCCCATTGCAAGAGAGGCCACAAGACATTGAATCTGCATTTGTCTGCGGTAACTGCGGTAACCATCTAGAGACTGATGAGGCATGAAAAACACATTTCACTGAGTATCGGCAGCTCACAGGTTTTGGCAGATGTTGTGGAGCTGCTCGGTTTGGCAAGTCTCAAACTTCGAAAAAAGGTGAAGTGACCAGTTCGAGATAGGCGGTGAAATTTCCGGAAAATGTCATGTGTTCTCTGAGGCTGAGCAAGCATGCATACGGAGCCTTGGACTAATTTTGATCTTTCTCCAGGTATCGCATCTAGGTCCTTGGTCACAAATTTTGCCGAGTTGCGCTGAGTAGATGTTGGATCAACAGGTCTTTCCATCTCTGATGCCATGACGCAGGAAACTATGTGGTACAACATACCTTGGAGCACGGCAGTCCGCTGCAAAAGCAGCAGCTCTGCGAGGCAAAGCCACAAAAAAAAACAAGTTTTCAGTATGGATTGTTTGATAAGTGAGGCAGGGGCCAGGGCACTGACCAGTTGTCCTGCTCCTTCCTGCTGGTCCTTTGATTCTAACGATTTTCGTTCTGACACGTTGATCAACACGTGTCATCAGTATATTTGAGGAGGTGGATTTTTACTCACACTGTCAGTCCTAGTGCTCGAATGGGTCCGATATGGTCAGATGCAAAACTCTTAGAAGTGTGTGGTCTTTCAGCACGAATAAACCGGCCAGGCAATGCGGATGGAAATTGGCCGTTTGGCAAGACACAAGGTGCTTTCCTGGGCATATGCTAGGCGCTAGGCTGTACAAAGCTCGGGCATTGAAAGTTGCCACACGAAATCTGCCAGTAAAATCCAGTGGTTGATCATGGTTTTGCCGGTGGTAAATCCCCCATCCAACTGGGCTGGATGGCTGCAGGTGGCTAGCCACGTGGTCGAATGCGCTCTTCTTCATAGCTCTCCAGACGCGAGACAAATGTTGAAAGATGCGATGGCCAGCAATGCAGAGGAGCTGCGTGCTTGAAGAGATCCACAGCCAATGGCGTTCTGCCGCAACTATCACAATTGTAGTCGCGAAATCTGAGTGACGTTGGAACGCTGGACCCTTTGCACAGGAAAGAATTTCCCTTTTTTTCCTGTTGTTCTTGCATAGTTTGGACAGGCTTGGATAGTTGGAGTCAATTCGGATTGGAGTTTCCTTGTTGCGATATGAGATTCCGCAGACCTTCATTTGAACAACTCTGGATGACAGGAGCTTGCAAGTGACTTGGCCGACAATAGAACCTCCATGATTCCGCCAAATACTTGTGTCAGCATGTGTGGTCATGATCCGCGATCGATGCAGGTCTCACGGCCAGCAACTACGGCAGTTTTGTGGTCAAAGAGATGAAAAAGCGCTAGAAATGCGTTTGATGTGGCGTTGAAGGTATAATTCTACGACGGAGTAGAACGTCAAGAATGCGATGATGCGTCCTCTGGATGCTGAATTGGATACTTGCAGTGATTCAAAGCGATCTTGTTGCATCGGCTGTCAGCACTCGTGATTTTAGAACACTTTTGTGGCGAGTGTGGGAAGCTTGGCGAGATATCTGCAAGAGCACAGTTTCATCTCCAGGTGCGATTTAGACAACCATAAATAACCAGTCTTCAAAATATCCATGTCGTTGGCTAATGGCCAAGAACCTTGAACAAGACATCTGCTGGGAGAGGGCTGGAATATCTGGTTCACGGAGATCGCCATTAAGAAGCATTCAGATTCACTTTTGATTGTGAACTATTGCGAACTTTTCACAATTGTCATATATTGTCATATTGATTGTCATATTGCTGTCATAACGTGTGTGTAACTTGGAGTTTTTAGAGTTTTTGGGTTCCATTCTCAACCAGGATGGAGGCCTGGTTTGGCCTGCACCTGGGGGTTTTCATTTTGCACGATCGCCGCGTGTGCGTTGCAACTTGACGTGCAAAAAAAACAACACCCTTCCGCCTCGTCGCCGAGCGACCTGTGCAACTACGTAAAAAAATTCGGGGCATTGCCCCCCCAAAGCCAAGCTGGCGACCGTTGATGAAGGATATCAGTATATTTCTCAGTATATACCAGGTTTTGTTGAAAGGGATGACTTTGTTGTACTGCTGATGGGCAGTTTTCCAGAGGCTTTGAACATCAGGGGCGTTTGACTACCCCGAAGTTGCCACGCTCAGAACTTGTTTCGCTGCCGAAATGCTCCCGAGTGCTACTGTTCTGATTCGATATATTCAGTCTGTGGCCAAACTGCCAGAGATATATTAATATATTTGTATTTATTTGTCACTTTTTGCGTTTGTGGAGCACACATTGTTTCGACGCTTGATTTGGCGAGGTTTGTTTTGAAAGGCATGGTTGCGTATTGATATGATTCGCTCATGTGCATAGGATTGTACCAAGATTATTAGAAAGACTATAGTGGGTGTCCTGTGCTGAAGAGTCGACATGAAACCTTTGCCTCACTTTTTTCCCGGTCCATAAGTGCTGTGAATTGCGCCAATCGAGAGATCACAGCCTACCAGTTGCTTAGAGAAGCTACCGGATGAATTCCGTACATTTCTATAGACATCTATAGACCATAGACACACATATTGCTTGAGTTCATCTGGGAAAAAAGCAGCGTCTTTGGTGGAATCCAGCGCCTTTGCGGGCTGCAAGTACTTGAGGCGTGGCTTGGGCCTCGTCGTTTTGGGCATTGCGCAAGAAACTTCAGTGCATCATAGTGCATCCAGCTGTTTGAGAGCTCAACATTTTTCCGGTTCAAGATGGTTCACACCAGCTGGAATTTGAAGGCGCCTGAGAAGCAGAGGAACACTTGGGCCTAGTGTGAAGCTCCTGGTTGAAGTAAACTGCATTTCAGTTTCTGTCTTAGCTCCAAACCTCCTCAGCACCCCAAACATACATAAACCGCGAAGCGCTGAGAAATTCATGGAACTTCCCTCCCCTGGCTGTGAAGTTTCCATGGCTGAGAAAGCTGAGCCCGAAGAAGAACCTGAAGATGGGCCTCAAGTGACCTCCAGACTCGGCCCTGTGCGGGCTGGTGATGGCAGGAGCCTTGCCTAGCTCTACGCCGAAATGGTGCTTCCAGCGACGGCAATGGTCAGAAGATGTGACGGAATCATTCGGAGTTTGTGGAATATGAAATCATCACAATGTATCAATGTATCCAGCAAACCAAACATCAATTATAATTATAATTAGACTATTTAATCTGATCAGTTGTGCGCAGGAGCAAATCTCGATTTGAAGGCTACGTCGAGCATCCGAACCTGCAGTTTGAGAGCGAAGTGCAGGAGGTCCGCTCTTGGGAGGTGAGATTTGTCGATTGACATTGCTGCTTGAAGTCTAGGATTCAGAGGGGAAAAAAGCGTTCCTGTCATTGCTGCTGAGGTGGATGAGAGACTTTTGCGACATGGTGTTTCAGTGCTAGAGGACTGCTTTCTATGCGTGACTATCGGAACGCAGTTTAAAAAATCAACAGTCGATTTACTCACAACCAAGATCGCTTCAAATAAAGCCGACCACGAAAAGTGTTTTTTTTTTTTAAATGTTTTTGTAGGGATTTCCCATTGTTTTCCTTTGATTTTCTGAAGCATCCTGTGACGAAGGACGGGGGATGCAGGCTGCCGTGTGCCACCTGGTCCCTCCATGAAGCGTGCATTCCAAAGTGGATGGCGACGCTGCTTCCCGAGCCGACAGCGCTTCAAGCAGTGGTCTGGCCGGTGCTAAGGACCGTTGAGGTCTTGCAGGTCGATTTTGCACATGGACGATATATATTTAATACGTATGTATATTATATAATTGTATAAAATATATATATATATATACATAATTATAATATAATATAAATATAATTATATACTGTCATAGACACGTAGACATAGGTAGAGATATTGAAGACTACAAACATGACAGAACATGAACAAACCTGTATTGTGTATCTGCGTATTTGACATCTCTGAAATGAGCTGCAGATATCCAGCTCATGTCATTTGTGAGCATAAATAGCATAAATCTGAATTTCAATGCAAAGATTTGCCCGACCCTTGCTGCCATGGCGGCATTGCCGTGGTGCTTTTACGTTCAGATGATGCCAACCTTATTGGCCAGGACGAATAGAGATGTTGTTGCAATTGCGGAGCATGGTTGTGGCAAGACTTTGGCGTATGCTGTGCCACTTCTTATCCGTGCAGCGGCCCTGCAAGGCCAGCACAAAAACACATTGCAAATTACTTTACTTCGTGTGATCCCCACCATGACATTTATACATTTTCTTACTGGCAAATCTTCTGGCATTCTATCTGACATATCTTCTGACATTCTATTTGACATTCTATCTGGCATA
>Ga0126342_10019987_pt1 | contig 11311 bp, 15 predicted proteins | sample Cyp1metagenome_FD_92528 | JGI IMG/M metagenome (GOLD analysis project Ga0126342, IMG submission 92528) | Coral microbial communities from Lord Howe Island, Old Settlement Bay, Australia - Cyphastrea 1 metagenome | ecosystem: Host-associated > Invertebrates > Cnidaria > Coral ...
AAGGTGGTGCCCCCTAGATAGCTAAGTTGGTTTATAACTCCAATAACTATGGTTTATAGGTGATATATCTATAGTTAATGGGATTATAAACCAACTTATAACTTGGGGGGCACCACCTTGCATATTTGGTTGTGTCTGAAAACCTGGGGAGACCCCCCAAGGAAAAAACTCGTTAGGCCTCGTTTTTCTGGAGCATGAGATCTGCAAAGCCAACCAATTTTTTACCGTTTTCACAGACCAGAAATCCATCCTACCCAGATTAGCAACCAAAATGGTGCTGGTATATAAAAACCTACCAGCAACTGTGTGATTTTGGGATTTTGGGCACATGTTGGTGTGCATATTCCAGCACCATGGTTCGCTAATCTGGGCTATAACCTCTTGCTGATCAGTAAATGCAGGTCTCAACCGAGCAGATTTTTAACGCCACAGCCGCCACAGCCCGTCCCAGCAGTGGGTCTGGGTTGAGTCGTGTGGTTACATCGTAATTGGTGGTTCGTCCCACTTAGTAAGTGGGTTAGTTCACCCCAGTTATAAATGGATTAACCCGCTGCTTATCCCATGTCAATCACTGGGGTTACAACCCACTTACAATTCGTGGGATGAGCCACCATTTGTCACCATGTTTTTTTTCAAATTGCCATTTCTATGGGGGAGACAATGATAATGCATGACAATCCATTGGAATTGGGGGGATACCGCATTCGTAGGCAAACCCAAAGGTAAGAATTGGAAGGGAACCATCAAATGTAAGGGATTTAATCCTCAAAACAGTTTTCACCAAGAAAAGCAGGATATATCACCAGTGAATGTCAGTATAGCAGTTTCACATCCAACTGCCCAGTGAATGAATTCAATTTCCAACCAGGAGGTTGTTGGATTGTATATCAAGTATGATTTAATCATACTCTACATCTATACTGCCTGATAAGTCTATTTACATACAGTTGCATATTACTCAAGAAGCATGCAAATGCACATACTTTTTATGTGCGTATTATATTATATTATATTATATTGTATAAAAAATATTATTATATATAATATTATATTGCCGTATATTATGTTATATTATATTACATTATATTCTATTATGTTATATTATACTATGTTATATTATATTATGTTATATTATATTATATGATATTAAATTGAATTATAGTATATGATATGATTTTATATGATATGAAATTAAATTCAATTATTTCATATTATATATATATTATATTATATATTATCCATAATATACATAGCATACATATCATCATCAAATTCGCCGCGACCAGCCTACCCTTCACCCAGGTTACGCAGCGGAGTACGTAGAAGCCCTCAACGAGTTGGAAATTTTGTCCGACCTCTGGCGCTTTGGGCAGCGCAACAGCCGCTGGGATTTGAAGCTGGGGGAACGACATGGAAAAAAACTGAAACACCATGGAAAACTATGATGATATCTGATCATATCTATATTTTTCAGATATCCATGGTGTTTCTGAAACATTTTTCAGAAAAATATAGATATGATATCCTGGTACTTTATAGAGGGAGTACCCCCCTGACAAACCATTTTAGCATTATAAAATGGCAGCTACCCAGGTTCCACCCCAAATTTACACATGGATGATATGATCAGATATCATCAGATAGACAACTGAATAGATTGAATAGATGAAGCGAATCTCGACGTTGGACCACCTTTCGCTGTTTTTTTTCATGTGCTCGTTCCATATTAGTGTGATTTTTACCCAGTTGCTCCTGGGTATCCTGGGTATCCAAACTAAAGATGCATGAAAATTTAGATGCATTTTGACCAAGATATAGAGAACCATGAGAATCCTTTGAATTGTAGACATACCAAGATTCATATCAGATAGATATAACATGATATAACACCCTTTTTTTGCCTATATCTCAGCCGGTGCCTTTTTAGTATATCTCTACACGGAAAGTCCTTCCGTCAATTGTCGCAGCACGTCGATGTGAGGTGAACGAGATTTGAAGAGAGCCTTAGGCCCAGGAAACTTGGAAAAAAACAGGGGAACTCGGGTCTTTACCATCCCAGATGCTCCATGGTGCTGGAATATTTGCCGACATGACTGGGCCATTTTTGGGGTAAATGTATAGGTAAATATTCCAGCACCATAGCATCTGGAAATGCAAAACTTGGAGTTATGATGATTTATGTGAGGATTTTGGATGTGTTTGGATGGTTATTAAATTCTATTATCAATGGAATTTAATGCGGGGATATAGGGATGTGACCAAGAATCATGGGGTTATAACCAATACTGTAACGGGATACTTCATGGGAATATGACGGAATATACTACCCGCTTAATATGATGTTCATTTTGGTGGGCTTAACCAAATATGTTACGGGCATTGGGACAATGAATGGGGAATATAGTGGAATATAGTGAGGTTTTTCATGAGAGATGTGACCAACTTGATATTATCACCCATATGCTCCATGGTGCTGGAATATTTACCAACATGTGCCCGAACAAAATCACCCAGTCATGTAGGTTTTTATATACCAGCACCATGGGTTGCATATGGGTCATTGGGTGTGTCTGAAGATCTGTTTTTTCAGGGCTAAGTGTATATTTTTGGGTGTAAGTCATATGGGTCATTTGCCCTAAAAACAATACCCTCTGGTTATTTAACATAGCCATGGAAAATTGCCTATAGAAATAGATGGTTTACCTATTAATAGCATGGTGATTTTCCATGGCTACGTTAAATACCAATCACCCAGATGCCCAAAAATCCCCCACATCGTTTTTGGTGAGGTGACAACGGTGATCAAATCCGGTCCTCGTATCTTTTGGGCTGAGCTGTAACTGGTTGAACCCTGTTGTGGGTCCTGTGAATTGGGACTTCCTATCAACCAACCGGTACAGTGTTCATTATATATATATATATGTATATATATATATGTATATATATATGTATATATATATGTATATATACACTCTATGTATATATATATATATATATACATATATATATATATATATGTATATATATATATATGTATATATATATACTCTATGTGTATATATATATACACATATATATATATATATGTATACGACATGTATACATGTAAAGATCACAGAGGGTTCGGAACACTGCGGAAATTCCGATCGGATGTCGGGAGCGAAACGAAAAAACTTTGAGATGTTTTGATTCCCAGTGATCAGGGGAGTTTTCAATGGGAGATCTCCAGGATCCAATTGATGGAGGTACGTTAGTACCATATTTCTGGCCATATTTTGGGTGTCTATCCCCTGAAAATTTAAAATTTAGCCCTGAAAAATAGGCCTTATACATGGTAGGTACCTTCATTTTAGGATCCTGAAATGGCCATTGAAGTTTTGGAGTGTCCTTCGGAGTTTCCCCGGCCAAGTTTGCTTTTCAATAAAACCACCAGGGGAATCACCAATGAAACTGGGGGCCATCAGCCAGTTTTTTACCAGAGATGTTTGGCGATTTCCAGATCCACATCGTTTCGTTGCTGAAAAATCCCTGCTGTTGGTTGGTGACATCCCCCACTGCAGGTCAAATTTCACTTAGATTCTTGATAAAATCACCACCTATGTCTTCATTTGCTGCTAACATCCCCCATTTGATGTGTTTTTCACCAAGACTTCCTGAGACATTGTTTCAGGAAGAGTCTCCATGATTCAGCGGGTGGCTCGCGACTTGGCAAAAAATAAACGCATACCCTCTGGTAAACTAACATAGATATGGAACATCACCATCTTTAATAGGTAAGTCAACTATTTCTATGGGCCATGTTCAATAGCTATGTTAAACTATAAGAGAGTAGTCTTTGTTGCAAGGTATCTAAGATTTTAGAGCCATGAGCTGGGAATTCACCCCTCAAAGGATTTGGATCCGTGGGCAAAATCTCCCTGCGAAAAACGTCCTTGGTCCCCAAAAGTCAGCCAGGATTAGCCCAAATGGATACCTCTAGTATCCTCTAGTCATCAGCTCCATGGCTGGAAAATCCGGTCCATTTCGATGGGATTTCCCAGCCATGGAGCTGGGAAAAGCCATGGAGCTGATTACCGGATAGCCTCTGGTAATTTAACGTAGCTATTGAAAATGGCCATAGAAATAGTGGATTTTCCCATTAAAACTGGTGATTTTCCATAGCTATGTTAGTTTACCAGAGGGTACCTTTTATTTTCTGGAGACACTGTTTGTGAAAACAGCAACTTGCCAAACAGCAAGTTAGATAGTTCACATTGAAGTTCACATCCCAGGAGAATCCATTGTAATCTACTGGCGGCCGGGGGACATTCATTAAATTTGGAAGACGCAATGCCTTCCATGGAATGAGCCCCTAAAAACTCACAATGAAGCCTCATTTTAAACATGTCTGCAAGGTGGCCCCCAAACGATAGCTACTGTAAGTTGGTAAACATAACTCAAGTAACAATTATTTATGGATGTCTACGGTAGATATATAGGATTTTGTCTCTGAAACTAGTTTTTTTTTCCGTAGAAATACGCCTAAATCCATCGATTAATATTGAGGTATCCCCCACTTTTAGACTGGTATAAAAATGTATATCTACAGTTCATGGGCTGCAAAAAAAAATTGGGTTTCCTCCTTTCTGCTTCACATTGTGGGGAGGACTTCAGAGCTCTGCCTTAGGACGGGTGGCTCTCCCTTCATGCTTCAGATTGCCTAGGCGAGAGCGGGAAGGGCAACATCACCCACGTGGATGAAGCATATCATACAGTAAACAATACCCATATGCAACCCATGGTGCTGGAATATTTACCGACATGACTGGGCCATTTTTGTAGTAAATGTATAGGTAAATATTCCAGCACCATGGGTTTATGGGATATAGAAACCCAAAAATGAAAGAGAGACAGGCACACTTTGAATTTGCCTTCTGGGTGTATTTGCTACATAGCTCTGGAAAATGGCCGATTTATAGATGATGAAAGGGGTGATTTTCCAGCTAACTACTGTAAATAATTGCTGTGGTGAATTCTTGAGACTCTAGCCTTACAATCCATTGCTTGACGAATTACCTATCGAAATCTATCTAATTATAGTTATAGTCATCTAATAACCCTACTCATTATAAACTTATAAACACCATAAACCCTACTGATAATCGCCATCTTATTTTTTTTGCGGATGTACACTGGCCTAGTCTTCATTTGGATCAACTATAACGACCTCTGTCCACGTCGGGTTCACATTTTTCTGTCCACGCACACGCAACAGAATGTGTGGGTGAAGATGTTTGCATTTCTCTTGTACCTTCTGGTAAACGTTTACATAACTATGGAAAATCCACCCATTTTTAATGGGAACATCAACTATTTCTATGGCCATTTTCAATAGCTATGTTAGTTTACCAGAGGGTACATTATGGGTAATATCCTCATGACGGCTGATATCTATAGAGACAAGTTTGCTTGGTTTGCCAGCATAGATACTGGTAATCTCAGCAGCGCACCTGAATCAATGCCGAACTTGGAGGCAAATGTCAAGGTTTTTGCTCCTTTGACTTTTTCTTCCCTGTTTTGCTGGCGAACCAAACACAAACAAACGATCAAATGTATAGCACTGCCTGTCGACTGCAGGTGGCGACAAGAAAAAGTGGCACCACGGAAGCTTGCCACAATGGAGAGGAGGCTTGTTGCACGGTAAGCACCATGAATGTCTCGTGCGGGCTGCTCCAGCCCATGGTAAAAGATAGCCAGGGAAAATATACTCATTTCTTGACCATTACCTGTTATCCCAAATTTCCTCCAGCAAGTATCGATGTTTGGAGCAACAACAAAACGAGACTTGTAGTGATCAAAGATATATCGGAGATCAAACATTTGAGTCCTTTTTTTTGTCGGGATCCAGTGGGATATGTTACATGATATAACCAACAATAGGGACAACAAACTATCAAACATATGGTGCCCCAAAACGGAAGCGATTTTTGTTGGTTGAACTAGATTCTCTGGGACTGACGGCGATATTTTTTTAGCATCGTTGGGGTTGGAAACCACCTCTCGCTGACACCGTCCAAAACTGGCGATTATAACCAATGGAAACTGGGAAGTGGCCTACAAAAGGATTGAACCTGGACATTGAGCAACAACATTATGATATTATTGGGTGTATAACCCACCAAAAAGTGTCCACAAACTTGGAAAACACAATGCCATAAATATCCATAAATCCCGCCAAATTGGCTGTTTTATGTAGAACATTTACCTCCGCAAATGGGGGCAGAATTGGAGAAAGGATGATAAAAATAAAGGTTACACAAGTAAGTTCCATTCTTGGGGCCATATGAATCTGACAAAGATACAGTATTGTCTCGCAGTTTGGCGGGGGCTCGGGTAGGAATTGTTTGAGCACAATTGGTGTAACTTTCCACGCTTAAAAGCATTGGTGTTCAATTGTGTTGTTTGCTGGCATTTGTATGGGACAAGCCACCATGTCCGGTATTTCTTTTATTGTTGAGGATATTACAAAATAAACATTATATGTATATAATTGTATATATATATATAATATGTGTATATATATATATATGCGTATATATATATATCGCGTCCAAAAATCAGCCAGATATCATGATAGGCTCATCGGGCACCTGGTTCGCATGGGAGCCATGGATTGGCTGAAGGGAACATTTAAGAGCAAACCCCCCATTTTTCGCATTGGAGCATGGTTTCCTGTGACGATTTGCCCCTTTTTTGACCCATCCGTTGATGGGAGATTTTTTGGGTATATCTATGGTATATCTATGGTATATCTATGGTATATTGATATTTTCCATAGATATACCATCCTTTTGGGACGATGACTCGCAAATTGATCAGCAACAAGCCCAGCATCACCAAGGCCCACTTCCTTTTCATCAGTCAAGTGATGCTGCCATGTCACAGCCATGCAGCGGTGGTGAGATTTTTTCAGAACGCAACTGCTGCAACGCAACTTGATCAGGCCACAGGGCGCCACACCATGATTCATCAGTTAACCCATTGTTGAACCATGTTGAACCATGAAAAATCACCATTTATAGTGGTTAAATCTCCCATTAGATCCCATGTAAATCCCATGTACCATCTGGTTATGACTAACATAGCCATTGAAAATCCACCCATTTTTTAAGAACGGTAAACCATCTATTTCGATTAGGGCCAGGGCTTCCATGGCTATGTTAGTCATAACCAGAGGGTGCCATTTTTCATCATGTTTCATGGGATGAAACAACCACCATTGAAGGGGATGAAAGAGTTCACAGCCATGATTTTTCATGGTGATATTTCCAGGGGTTTATGGTGCTGAAAAATTCTTGTGTCCTTTCCCCTTGGTATTTTGTACCCTCTGGTAAACTAACAGTTTGCTATTGAAAATGGCCATAGAAATAGTGGATTTACCCATAAAAAATGTGATTTTCCATGGTTATGTTAGTTTACCGGAGTGTATGTTCTTTCTTCGGCCCCTTTAAAAAAAGCCTGGGGGTTACGATTTTGGATCGATTCATTGCCAGAGCAAATAGGGAGAGTTGATCTTGGAGGCAATGGATTCCCCAAAAATCACCAAAGATGGATTGATGAAGAATCCCCAAATGATAGGTTTACTATACCATATTAATCATCTAAAAGTATGGGGATAGATGGTGATATGTAAAAAGTATGGGGATACTATACCATCTAACTTTATCCTTTGGTAAAAAGTATGGGGATATGATGCTGATATCTACCAGCTTTGTAGCGACACACTGAAACTTAGAATGCGATTTTGGAAACAGTGCGCTGCAAAAAAGTCCCCGCAAAATGCCAAAAAGTGGGGTGCTGCACTTTTTTTTCCCCGTTTTTTCAATCGAGGCATCTTAGTAATGGAGATCTTAGAATGTGTGCGGGGACTTTTGGCATCTGTTTTTTCGAGTTTTCCATCTTCAATGGGGAAAGAAATAAGAGACATTTTGAAGGAAAACATGATGCCTGTCTTGAGGTGCCTTGGATCTTGTATGTTCACAAAACCTGTAAATATGCAGTAAATTGCATTTTTTCTTGCATATGTGCTTCAAACGGAGTTATTTTTCTGTTTGCTGTTTTTTGGGCACCCTTATGGAGGAAAACACGCCGCACGGAGAGAACTTAGCATGCCATTTTATACCTAAAATATGCAGTTTGTATGGCAAAACTGTGGTTCGGGGTCTGGCACATTGAAACTTAGAATATTCCCTGGCCGGCATTCTAAAATACCCTTAAAAACATGGTTTTTGGCGGCATTCTAAATTCAAAAATCAAAATTTTGGAAAACTGGGCAGCATTCTAAGTTTCAGTGTGTCGCTATAGATGTAACATGATGTAACCAGTTCTAGGCGGTGGTGCTGGCTCAGAATGATGTAAAGTGATGAAAAGGTATGGTTCAATTGCTTCAAAAGTCGGAATTTCAGCAGTAAATACATGGGGGTTACACCAAGAATGATTTTTTTTGGAGCTGTCTGAACTTTCTGAAAACTTCCAGAATTGATAGTTTAAAACATCATCGTCCCCATAAACATGGCATTTTTCGGGCTGGTGATTTACCAACAGTTCGGGACGAACCCGATCAGTGACAGTGATAGGTTTCTGTTTTTTTTTTTTTCCGGGGACTTTTGCAGCCAATGTCAGAAATCTTGATTTTTTAGCAATGCATCATGGTTTTGGCTTCACTCAATGGATTGGTTTTGTTGGGAAAATTTTCACCGGAAACCATGGTTTTTACCATGAAATATATTGGGGTTTTCCTGTCAATTTTCCCCTAAACCAATCCATTGATTCACCGATTGGATCGTGGTGTGTCCTCCCGCCATCCCAGCTATGCAATGAATTGATGCCGATTTCATACCTACCAAAACCACCCAAAATCAATGGGAGATTCTCCAGGATCCAATTGATGGAGGTACGTTCGTACCATATGTTTGGCCATATTTTGTGGTGATATTCACTTACATAGGCCTAAAAAATAGGCCTTATATAGGCCTTATATATGGAATCGGTACCTCCATTTTAGGATCCTGAAATTCCCATTGACAAAACACCTGCATATGTCTTGCGTCTCCACATGTTTGGTGGTTCAAGCCCCATCTTTTGGCCTCAGAGGCCCCCAACTGACTTGGGTAAATGACTATCTGGTTGGTGACTGGAATATGGCATAAATCTATGACTTTCCCATCAGATTGGGAATGGAAAAATCATCCCAACTGACGAACTCAGTCCATCATTTTTCAGAGGGGTAGGTGGCGAAAAACCACCAACCAGCTATAGTTCAACCGTTGAATCCCTAGAAAACTTTGTAAAATCTCCTTGGATATATGGGGATGAGTCAAAATCTAAGCAGAAAGGACCACAGTTTTTAGGATATGTTGAGTATTAACCATCTGTTGTTGGACCCAATTTTGACCTATATGTAAAACCTATGTTTTGCGGTGTTTTATCCAACCATTGTTGGTTGACCTATAGTAGCTTCACCTGTGGTCATATTTCAAGCCATTTAAGTCGTCACGCCGTCTACAAATTGTGCGCACGGAAGTCGAAATACCCTACAAATCCTAGGTAAACATAGAAAACGATGTGGAAAACCGAGAAAACCTATGAAAATCATCTACAAATAGTGTATTTTAGCCGCATCCAAACTTTTTATTGGAGGGGAAATCCATGAAGATATGTTGAAACGTAGGGATCAACGAGATGATTCACCAACAAGTCACCACCAATAGGGACATCTACATGCATGTTACAGCAGATGAACATTGCTACAAGGTGGGTCAAGTTATGTTGTTTGCTTATGTAAGCACCAATGGAAATAAAGTTCAATATATCATGATTTATCTGCCATATCACTTATTAACAATGGATTCTTGTAGACATGAACTAAGTTTTTTTTATCTTTTTTTTATATCTACCATAAACATCCATAAACCCTTTTTCGCAATGTGACTTATGAAGTAGCGACTGTATGGTTGAGTTACTTGAGTTTCCCATTTTGCTTGGTGATTCATCTGGAATTCAGGTGCCTAAGAAAAAGTGCCCTTATCACTCTTTTTGGGCAAAGCATAAAAACATGCAAAAAATCAATGTCACGATGTCACGGAGCGATTGGTGAAATTTTGGAGATGCTGATCCTAAAGAAAATGGGTATGGGTCAATACCTATAGATACATTTTAGTGGGTTATTCACATCCATAAATCCCAGCTATGACTTGGGGTTCACTAGGTACCAGGGTTTTGATCCATCCCCAAATGGTGGCTCCATTGCCCATTGGAATCAATTCTTTGGATTTTTCCATGGTACCCTCTGGTTATTGAACATAACCATGGAAGCCATGGCCAATTTATAGATGATTTTCCCCAGCTAGAAACCTCCATTGATTAGGGATTTCCCATGGCATTTGTATGTTAAATATTGTTAAATAACCAGAGTGTATCCCCAATGAAAATCGATTTTGTTTATTGCTGGATCCACTGGATTTTCGTATTGCGTGATGGGATTACTCAAGATCAATCAAACCATTCATTCCCCCCCGTAGGGAGGGGTGATCCGAAGCTGATGACTGATCCTGAATGCGTGGTAGATGTTTTTGTTTTCAGGGCTGACTCTACCAATTCAGATTAAAAGATCAAACCAGTCATTGCTTTGTCCATGTGATTTTTTCGGTTAAATGTACATCAATACAGGACGCCGCATGGTTTGGCTGAACATGCTGTTTTGACTTAGACCGGTTCCAGTCTTTGATGGCCATAGAACAGAACGCCATCAGGAGCTTCCCCATGTTCAAGTAGCCAAATCACAGAAAATCGGCGAACAGGCCTCGAAATCATGAAACATACTAAACATCCTATTAAACATCCATAAACACCTCATCCTACTCAACATCTTCGACTTTCAGCGCTACGCTGCTGCTTTTTTTTGTGCCATTCTCCCGGTGGAGAGCCCATCCGCAACGGAGGATGATTCCCGATTCGATCCCTGAGGGATCAGCGGGTTCGATGAGGGCCGGCTGCCGTGCGCAACGCACAAGCGTTGCGCAAACGCCGAAAGACACGGAAGATTCATTGACTGATGATTTTTGTTGGTGATTTGTTGATTTGTTGACATTATCTTAAATGACTTGTTTTTGACTGAACTGACTTTTTTTTTGATTTTGATTGACTTAAGTGACTTGAATAGCTTACAGGACTTTAATGATTGACATGTATTAAATGACTTAAATGACTTATATGTCTTAAATGGTCTTAACTGATCTTAAATGACTTAAATGACTTGAATGGCGTCCAGGAC
>Ga0126342_10019988_pt1 | contig 11311 bp, 11 predicted proteins | sample Cyp1metagenome_FD_92528 | JGI IMG/M metagenome (GOLD analysis project Ga0126342, IMG submission 92528) | Coral microbial communities from Lord Howe Island, Old Settlement Bay, Australia - Cyphastrea 1 metagenome | ecosystem: Host-associated > Invertebrates > Cnidaria > Coral ...
CAAGGTGCAAATGGTAAACAACCTCCCTGACATGTAAGACCACGGGAAAACAAGGACTGCCAAGATGGCAGCTGAGGTCCAACCGTCAAGCTCACCAGGACAATAAACTGTGGAAGTTTCACAATATATATACATATATATATACATACATACATATCAGGATATATCAGGAACATCAGGAATCATCATGACATGTCAGGTTGGAACCTTTTTCTGGCTTCCAGAAAGGGAGGGAAGCCTTGGTGGTATTTCAGACGGTTGGGAGATCTGGTGGGGGTCTGACCGACCCACAACCTCGCACGGTCCTTGCCAGGGGCACCAAACTGATGTGCCACGGGATCTGTGCAGCAAAAAAAGGGCTGGTGCAGGAGTTCTGGTCGGGAAATTCATCTGAAAAACGCGACTTTTAATTGGAACCATGGTGGTTTTCAAGAAGCATTTGTCAAGTCACAAGTTGTATCAAATCAGGGATGGACATGTCAATTATCTTTCAAGAAAGGTGGAAACTGGCACCATCAATCCGCGAGCTTTATGGAGTCTAGTGGCTGAGGGGACTGAGGGGTGCACCAAATTCATCCAACGCCCCAAAGGAGATCAGATTGTCGTCGCTCTTCTTCTTTTGCTCCATGGATTCTGGGAGCAACGGTGAGACTAAGTGGGGACTATATCACCCGCGCTGCTGAATTGTCAGTCCCCAACCTGACATTATATCCCATTGTATCCCACTAGATATCACTAGATTCCAGTACTGTACATCTGTATATCCCATTATTAATTGCTATAGAAGTTGTTGGTTCAATCATGTGAAATCCACATGTGACTGTGGCTTTTTTATCGGGTCATCTTGGGTCAAATTCTCCAGCTGCTTCCCAAAGGATGGATGATGGCTATGGAAGCCGATGTTTTTCCATGGCGATGTTCCATTGCAAACTGCAACAACCAGAGGCTAATCCGATTATATATCAGTAAATTCCATTAAAGCCCATTGAGTTCCATGAAATTCCATGAATATCCCATTCAACATCATTCAACCACCATCTTTTTTTGGCTTGTTTTTGCTGCTTCAATCCACAATTTCCATCCACTATCATCCACTATCATCCACTTATAGATGATTTTCCAGGATTTTCCCATGGGGCTCCACAAATTCTACAGCCCAGGTGCCCAAGTTGTTATAGGGATCCGCAGCGGGGCTCGAGCTTTTGGCAGCGATAGGGTCGAAGGAAGCCTTGGGCTGCTGGGTGGCTTCAACCCCCCTCCAAATATCATGGGGATAGAATGGGTATGTATGTATAATATATATATATGTGAATGTATGTATAGATATACATACAGATAGATTCACATAGATTCAGATAGATGGATAGATGTATGCTAATAATTTGTCTTTTGTATGTGTGATTGGGAAAGTGCTGATCATCCATTGGAATTGGAGTCTTCAGCTTTGACCCACAACCATCGAACTGGGTTGGAAACGCACCCATTTAGCTGGTATGGGTTGTTTTTAACATGTTTAGCCCCATATTCAACAGGCATAAACTGGGTTGTCTTAAACCTGAAGTGGTGTTGAGGTATGTAGAATAACTTTGGGATGCTTGGGGCATTTGGAATCCGATTGGACGGGGCACATCGCTGTAAAATGACTGCGACAAGCCCTGTTGGGATTTCTCATGATGGTTGCGAGAACATCTATGAACTCTCACAGCTAAATGGATGCCCCTGGGCTATTGAGATTCAAGAACCATGTCTATATACTGTCAGTTGCTCATGTGAGCATATACAGGTAGATGCGGAAGCCGAAAGGAAACGACTTGGAGATTAGAGATACCCTTTTGTAATCAAACATGGCAATGGAAAATCCCCCATGTGTAGATGATTTTCCCAACTTCCATAAAACCCGATACACGGCCATCCTACTTATGCGGCTGTGTGTGAAAACCAGAAAATCACAGCAATGAAACCAAAAACGAAATTCCCTGGTAGTATCATCCCATCATGCACATCATGAAAGCAGATGAAAACACCATTCCACATGCTTACCATTTTTCCGCCTACCAGCCAGCATCATCTCATGCTATGGATATCTGGCCTCCTCTTTGGTCGTCTTTGGGCCTGCTGAAGCCACAAAACTGGTCGGCATGGTTTCGATCATTTATCAGTTTGGGAGACCATCATGTTGAACCAAACCATGCCAAATCCATAAGATGGTGGTTTCCTATATGGTGTGTTTCTATTTATCTATCTATCTATCTATCTATCTATCCATCTATCCATCTATCCATCTATCCATCTATCCATCTATCCATCTATCCGTCTATCCGTCTATCCGTCTATCCGTCTATCCGTCTATCCGTCTATCCGTCTATCCGTCTATCCGTCTATCCGTCTATCCGTCTATCCGTCTATCCATCTATCCATCTATCTAAATGTGCCCTAATATTCCAAAGCACGTCGAGTTAACCTATGTGGTGCCCAAGAATTTTCAATGTTCGAGGGTTTTTGGCTCCCTGGGTTCTACGGAAATTGACAATGGTTCTACGGTTTGTCTACCTTTTTCCGACCACCTTCAACCCCTGATCAAATGATTAATAACCCCTGATCAAATGATTAATAGTCGCTGAGTACAAATTAATGTCCTTACCGGGAGGGAAGTAAATTCGAGGATCGAAGAAGAGCAGGGTATGTATTATATATGCCATGTATATACATGTATATTATGTAAATACGTGTACAATAGTAGATATATAATGATAAATATATATAGATAGATATTCGAATAAGATACATGGAAATATTTATATATACATGAGATATGCGATATACATGTAAAGAAATATATATATGTGATATTTATACTTAAATATATAATACAAAAAAAAACATATATATATATATATATGATATATACCATATATATGTGATGTATTTGATATATAAATATGATATATCTGATAGGTATGATATATATATATATATATATGTTTTTTGATATATGATATATATATATATATATATTTGTGATATATGTGATGTTTATATTTAGACATAATATATAGCATATATATCATATATAAAATATATATCAAATACATGATGTATATGATGTACTTGATGTAAATGATATAAATGATATATATCATAAATGGTATATTAAATATAAATTAAATGTATATAAATGATATGTATATATATATGGTGTGTATATATATGATATATACATATATATATATATGAGTTTAGAAATAACGTATGATATATGTATATGTGTGATTTAAATATATATATATATACAAATGAGATATGTGATATAAATATATATATATATAATATGATATATATTTATATATGATATATCTATATATGATTTATATATATATATATTATATACATATGAGATATGTGATGTATATATATATATATATGATAAAAATGATAGATATGATATATCCAGATATATAAATTAGATATATTTGATATATATATATATATATTAAAGGATATATGTGATATATATGATATATATATATATGATATATTTGATATTTATATATATATATATATATGATATATATATATATATATGATATATATATATGATATATATATATGATATTTATATCTGGTAAATATTATCTGTATGATACAAAAGATATATCTGATATATATGATGTTTGTTGATATATAATGTATGCCGTCTGTATTGAATCATTGTCGTGTACCACAAAAACGTATGGTTGTGGCTCCAAAAACGAAGATCGTTCCGCGCCGATTGCTATGGATCCAGGTATGGATCAGCTGTGGGTTTTAACCCTTGATCCGGACCAGAAAATTTGAGCCGAAGCATCACCAAACTAACCCGTGGAAAGCTTTCGGGGGCTTAGTTCCACTATGTTCCACTGCTTTTGGTCATTCTGCTACCAAACCATGCATCTTTCATCATAAAATGATATCCACCAATTTTGGAGCGATAGCCCCACCTTCTTTCACTGCTTCGGCCTCGAGGCGGAGAAATGGTGAAGGGACATGGGGGATGACCAGCATTCGTACTGGTGAAAACCTGGCACCCTTTGGTTCACAGCAAAAAATGGGTGCCACAAGTGCACGTTCATCCTTTCCAAATACGGGAAGTGGATAAAACAATCGAAAAATATAGGTCTTGATAGGTTTTAATCATGGTTGATCTATACTCACTTGAGCTTTCAGAATACCACCCAACCCCACCGAGATAAGACTCCCTGCTGCAGAGGTAGGTGCAGAGGCAAAGTCGCCCCAGTCATCTGGACAAACGATTGTGATGACCACAATGATCCCCAAAGCCAGTATAATGAGCAATGGAAAGTAACGAACAGGTTACAGCTTGTGACTCCTTACAATCCCCGGTCACTCCTGCATCATGGGTGGGATTCTAAGCCCTCGCAACATCTCTGGCACGTTTTGAAACTGTTGGACACGGTTGGGAGAAATGACGAAAAGGCAAAGACTTATGCCGACATGGAGGTATTGAGATATGGATACGCAAACGTGTGTATATATATATATATATTAAAACGATGTTTAATAGAAAGAAAAATAGATAGATAGATAGATAGATGGATAGATAGATAGATAAGATAAGATAGGATAAGATAGGATCGGAAAGGATAAGATAGGATAAGACAAGATAAGATAAGATAAGATAGGATAGGCTAGGATAGGGTATAAGATAAGAAAAGAAAAGATAAGATGAGATAGGATAGATAGATAGATAGAAAGATAGATAGATAGATAGATAGGTAGAAAGATAGATGGATAGATAGGTAGATAGATAGATAGATAGATAGATACATAGATAGATAGATAGATAGATAGGTAGATAGATAGATAGATAGGTAGATAGATAGATAGATAGATACATATCATGCGTATGTATGTGTGGTATAAGTGTATATGTATGTGTATATATATATATATATGTGTGTGTGTTTATAAGTATATAATATATACATAGAGAGAGAGAGAGAATAGTACACATATAAATGTCATGTACATTGATATGACCCATGGCCATCAGTTCACAGAGATTCCAGCACCCCCAGGGCCCGCACCATCTTCTGCCTGAGGCGATCGAGGTCAGCTAACCCATGGACAAAAACTGAAGCTTCAGGTGGGGATCAAAAATGTTTGTTACTCAAAACCCTTGGATTCCCCTGCGAAAAATTAACAGAAAATTGATTTTGGGTCGGTCTCAGTGTCCTAAATTCTTTTAGTTTTAGGCCTCGGAACTTGCGGCACTTGTGCGCCACGAAGTGTTTTTATTATATGAGGGTGTTGCTTTGATTGCTTGAATGATCTAAAAGCAGGGTGATGTTAGGTGTGGGTTGTGTTAGAAAAAATATCGCTTCTGCTTAGGTATATGCGCACCTAACACAGAAGGTATTGTTAGACGCAAGCTCTATTAAAAGATGCGAGTTCTGTGAAGTGAAAGTCAACTTCTGCTGTGCACGTGACGACGCCCTTTGGGCGGCAAAGCTGCAAAGGGCTTTGGTAGAACAATGTTTTCGTCCTTCAATTCTTGCCAGGGGGCAGGCAAAGTAACTGCTTGGAATAAAAGGACCGGATAACATCGGATAACCCCACATGTCAAGCCTTTATGTATCTAAGATTTTAATGTGAACTTCGGGGAGGTGTGAGAAGTGAGGTGTGAGAAGTGGAGCTGTGATGAGTTCTGATGTGATAAGTGAGGTGTGAGAAGTGGAGCTGTGATGAGTTCTGATGTGATAAGTGAGGTGTGAGAAGTGGTTTGAGAAGTGGAGCTGTGATGAGTTGGGATGTGATAATTTGTGATTATTTGTGATGAGCAGTTGGGATGTGATAAGTGAGGTGTGAGAAGTGAGATGTGATAAGTGAGATGTGTAGAGTGGTGAATGATGAGCACTTGACGGACAGCTTCTGTTAGACAATACTTTCCACCTAAAGGGAGAAATTGTTTAGATAGCGCTGGTGCGCTGTAAGATGAAGCCATCATCTAACCAGTGAAAATCTTCATCTAAGAAGTGTATAGGGGTTTAAAAAATGCATCCTGTTAGGTGAAAGCCAAAGCGGGTTAGATGTAAGGCCATCCCGTTAGATAAAAAGGAGGTTCGATTAGAAAAAAATGGTTTCGGTTATTTTTTTCAGGTGCGGGTTAGAAGCACATCTAACGATTGGCATTAGGGTGTGCTCTATAGAGGGGGAAAAAGGGGGTGTAACAATAAAGATTTTTACTTGGGCGCCAACTTCGTGGCGGATTCTGACCCATATCCATTGGTGCCCACGAAAACCTCCCGTCGGCCAATTCCCAATGATCTCTGCCTGCTCTTTTCTGGAGCATGAACTTCAGATCTGATACAGGATATCTGTGGCCCCTTGGCTTACATCCTCGTTGTTGATCTTGGGTCACATTGCTTCAATACTTGAATTTGGTAACCTCCCCATTCTTTCAAGATGTTTTGGCTCATTCTCTTTGAAAACTACCATCCCCCACCCCCATTCCATTCATCCACGCTACAGGCGCAGGTGCTGCCGCTGGTGCCGCTGCTGGCGCGGCCGCTGGCTCTGGGGCGGTGTAGCCCGTGCCGATCGGATCCTGAGCGACTCTTAAGAATTCACATGGATAATTTGCCTGTGAAAAATGGTAATTATTCAGTCTTAAGTTACTTAAGTCTTAAAAATTAACGTCTGTGGCCACGGGCAAAATATGCCTGTGAAAAGCCGGGCCTGTCCTATTTCGCCATGGGAAAATGGTCACAAAATGTCAAAAGATTGTGTTTACACACATCCGCCATACATCAAAAATTGTGCATTTATTGTGCATTTATGATGCCTACGCCATCTTCGTTTGGGTTTGTCAAGAAATGTGGGGGATGTCCAAAAATGCTGTGCCAACATCATGAGAGACCTTGTTTTCAGACACATCTATGTGAGTACAGGTCAGGTGAGTCAGGTGTGAACAACATTTGTCAAACCTCAAATTAACGTCCGACATTGGGTGAAAAACCTCAATTTGGATGATACTGAAATTGGTGTGTAAGTCTAAGTACATGAAATATTCAACAAATTTGAAGGTCCAGATAGTCCAGATCCACAAAAATAGGATGGCCCGCAACGGTCCTCACTGGACCCATGTTGGAACATGTTGGCCATTGGGATGGGCCGATTCGACTGCATTCGACTGCTGAGTTTCAGACCAAACTCACTTCTTTCTTCTGGCGCGCATGCTGATGACCAACAAGAAGTAGCGGGTCGCATGCAGTTTCAAGATGTAATATGTACTGAAGTAAACCCAATAACATATATATAACATATATAACATACACCATCCATTCTCCAAGCAATTGGGGCTTCATTTTGTTATTGGCTAAAAACCTCATTCCATCAGATCATTTTCAGAAAATCGGCTCCCAACCATGGCCCCGGTAAGGCCTCAGGAGTTGGTTCTGCCAAATCTAAAAGGTCTGACATCCCCAGCAGCCTGGGATGCAACAACGAGACACTGTCGGTCGTGTGTTTCTTGCGACCCTATGCGATATGACAGACATGTATAAATATACAGTATGATGTTTTATAATGTACATATCTATATATATATATATACATATATATACATATATATACATATATATATATACATACATATATATGTATACATAAATATATATATATATACATACATACAAGGTATATATAATGCATGGATGGGGTGTTTTTCCAACCAACTCGGGACACACACACCTGAGCGTCGCGGATGCCGCGTCCGGCAAGTTTCTTGAACCAAGCTATCAACGATATATGATAAATCAACATCAATCAACAATGGTAAATCAATCAACATCAACCAATCAACATCATGGTAAATGGAAGAAATCTACTGATCCGATGGGAGAAAGCCATAGAAACTGATGGGATTTGAAAGAATTTTTACACCTCGTCTCATTGAGGATATCCAAATGCACTGAGTCTGTCCAATTTCGAGATCCCAGAGACCTATTGGAGGGCTCTCCAAGAATACAGTCGAAATACTCCACCGTGGACCGTAGATGCATCTTGAAATATGTATATATATATATACATATATATACATATATATATATACATATATATATACATATGTATATATATATACATACATACAGATCTGTATATATATATATACATGTGTATATTATACATATAATTATATATATCTATAATATGCATATACATACTATATATACATCTATGCATATATATATGTATGCTTATATTACACATACATACATGTTGCAATGTAAATTCTACGTATAAAGATACAAAGGGGTCACAAGACACCTTGGTGAACCCCATGACAAAGGTCCGCCGAGCCCCCGTAGGACACAGTCATGACACCCCAGGTACAAGCGGGGGAAGCTGCTTAGATAAAGATGTAAAATTATCCGTTCCCCGCCTTGTGGCTATTATTCTCATATTGGATTGGAGCAACCCTGGTTCCTATTGGTTCTCTACTATTGGTTTTACCATTCCTATTGGTATGTATATAGTATCATATGATTGTGTATATAATATGTATGTATATATAATATATACATACATATAGAATTGTGTGTATATTATATCTACATATATAATTATGATTAATTACTGTATTGACATGTATTGACGATATCTTTACCGTGGTCGTGGACTTTTTTCTCGCGTATATCCTCGAAAACGACTGCCACTGGACAATGCCAGCTGATGGCATCCTCACGGTGCGTGAGGATGAAGTCTTTGGGTAACCATCCCATGAAGGCGAGACGCGCCATGCTGGTTTCGGCTTGAACCACATCAGGATTCCAGGGTTCCTGGGATGGTTATCCAAGCGCCTTCATTCCAGAGTGTTTGCAAAATATCGCAAAAAAAAGGCAAAAATATGATGCTGGTCAAATCGGTCAAATGTTCTGCTTTTGAGCACACACAACTCTACCATTACGTCGTACTAAGTTGCTGCATCAAGTCACGCTTAAACCCACAGGTCAGCATAAAAATTGCCATGAATATGTGTCCATAAAGAAACTTGTTGGGGGGATGCGCCCCTCAGAAACCTGACACTTGGCGCTAGTCATCAAGGCTAAACTTTGCTGAATACGTGCCAGTGTTGCTTGGTTTCTGGGAGGCGAAATTAAATTTACCACTGCACCATTATGGCCATTACGGTCTCCCCAGTTGCAGAGCCCACTGCCCCATGACTAGCCTGACGTTTAAGTGGAAAAGTACAGCTCGAAGCTGAGCTGATTTGGGTGAAACGATGGAATTCACTTTGGACAGCTTTGGGTTTCGAACCTGCCTTCAGATCCGAGCCTTCGAACAACATGATGTTTGTTTCGGAGGTGAAGGTCCAGAAAGTTTTGGAACGCAGAAAAGCCAACAAAATAGTTCACCTTTGATACGCCTGTTTTGTGGGTGGTAGCCTCCATGTTTGCACACACATTAATATCAAATAATATCTTAAATAATCACATTCATATCATTGTCTCTGGCCGGATTTGAAGAGTCTAAAATCCAAAGTGGCTTTATCTGGAGCCATCTTTCCACATTCGTCATATCTGCAGCCACAGTCTGCTCTCTCAGCCAAACCGGGTCCAGTCGCAGAGACGACGAGGTCAGCTGGGTCAATCAACCAAGTGCATCATCTGCAAGCCTGGCCGTTGGTGGGAGTGATACGTATACACCGTTTAGCCTGACGACAGAATCCGACTTGAAACAGAAAGCTCAGACATGAAATCCATTGAAATCCCATGAATTCAGCATAAAGTCCCATAAAATCACCATAAAAATCCCGAAAAAATCCACCATCCGCTCCCAGCCCAATTTTTATCTTGCCCACCTGGGCACAGGTTGCGCAGCTCCCTCAGCCCATTTTTCACCATGGGATCGGGGATGTCATCGGGGGGATCTACTGAAATTCCCATAGCCCTTAGGCCTTATCTCTTTGGTAGGTACCTCTAATTCAGGTTGAAATGGCCATTGATTTTTCATGGCGTCTACATGCGTCTACTGAAATGTACTGGAATGTGAATTTGTCAATGGGGGTGCAAACCAACAAAACAAAACAAAATTATCTGAGATACTAATAGACTGGGATACTTTTATGAGATCCCAGATGATATAATGACTTTTACCCCAGGTAAAGGGGATTGCTGTGAATATTCCCTGAAGCCATTTCTTGGAAACCTCCTGCTATATTCGGGGATCCCCATACTACTGGAATTTCCAGGATTGGACCAGCCACTCCATGGACATTCGTTCCAATCACCTGCAACATGGAGCGCAAATTTTCGCGCATCCTTAGCCTCTCTCAGACCCTACAAGATTTAGAAAACGTTCTGAGGAGCCCACAACCGTGCATACATGGCTCCTGTATTGGTCGAACTCCTGAGCGCCAGGACTGTTCTAACACAAGGGATCGACTCATAGATCTTCATATGCAACATGTTTCACCCATTTTTGGATGATAAGAACGAAGATCAATGAAGATCACCAAGTGAAGGTGGCTATAGTAATCACTGTAAGTCCCTGAAAGGTCAACAATCATTAACATTCCTCAGCCTCCATATCAGCTCAGATCTCTGCCTCAGGAGTCACGTGGAGTTTCCACTCAATCAGTTGAAGGAAGTGGCTCTCCAGCGCGTTAACTTCCCGTGTCCGAACCCCTCCAACCTGCGGGGAAACCCATGCGGTTGCGATGATTCGGCGATGCATAAAAGATGTTTTTTTAGATGCTGCTTTCCAAGGTGATTTTCATTGCCATTTCGACATGTCGAACAAAAATGTCATGGCCATATTTCCCATGGAATTGTCATGGGAGGAAACCTGCCTTGGAAGGAAACCACCATCCCATGACTCCCAGGATGATCCCATGGCCTTCGCGTAGTAAGCATTACTGTAATATACATCGTCGAAGAATTTTACCGCCAGCATGACGCTGGTGACCAATAGCCTGGGTCAGATGGTCACAATGCTTCAGAATGCTTCAAAATGCTTCAAAGATCTGCACCTGGGGATACCACCAATTACAATTCATATTATATACATATATATATATATGTATATATATATACATATATATATATATGATTTGGTATTATAATATATATATATTAGCTATATATTATCGAAGGAAGTTTAGAAGTCAAACTTCCGACAATATGGAGAAATGAAAAGCAGAGCAGGGCAGAGGCAGAGAGAAGAGGAAGATTAGAAGAGAGAAGATCAGAAGAGAAAGAGTAAGAAGACAGAAGATACAGATGCGCGAAAAGGTAGGAAAGTCGCGAAACAC
>Ga0126342_10019989_pt1 | contig 11311 bp, 8 predicted proteins | sample Cyp1metagenome_FD_92528 | JGI IMG/M metagenome (GOLD analysis project Ga0126342, IMG submission 92528) | Coral microbial communities from Lord Howe Island, Old Settlement Bay, Australia - Cyphastrea 1 metagenome | ecosystem: Host-associated > Invertebrates > Cnidaria > Coral ...
ATATATATATGAGATATATATATATATATAATATAATATATATATATATATATAAATAATAATAAGAAAAAGAATAAAAATAAGAATAATAATATATATATATATATATGAATAATATAATATATATATGAATAATATAATATATATATATGTGTAATATATATATATATATATGTAATATATTATATATATACATTTATTTATTATAACTAATAAATTGTTCATCTTGGGGATTTGAGTAAATATCTGAGCATCCGGAAAATGCTCATTAGTCCATTCCCAACTGGCTGGAAAGGGTTCTTTTACTTTTCGTTGACCATGTGGACCACAATAGCTTCAAAACGGGGATATATACGGGATATGATATTTATATGTTCAGTGAATTCTGGGAAATTATCTTCTTCTGGACTCTGGCTATCATGTGGTTAAGAACATAGCTACGTGTATATATTTACTACAGTATACAACTGGGTGGACTAACCATCGAATGTTAGCTACTAGACCTGTGAAGACCATGCCGTGTCGAAGGGGAACAACAAAAACAACATCATCATCATCATCATCATCATCCAACCCCTGTCTATATTGGGGGGTCCTACTAATTTTCAGGAGGGTATGTAGCAGGTGGTGACAACCAATGTATCAATGTATAGTTTGGATCTATCTCATTTGTACATGAGCTGCAACTTGAACTCTGTTACAATCTGTTATATCTCAAGGGTTTACCAACTGGGATCCAATTCCAAAATATGATGGTGACCCCGTGTAAACCCAAACAATGGTGAAACTATGTGAAACTCACTCGGGTTCTTATTCATAATCATTGCCACATGATCAAAATGAAGTATGATTTCTGCTGGAGTTTACACAAATACATCACGAGTCTTGCATGATCTGGGTTTGTCTGAACATAGGGTGCCAGATTGTACCACTAAATTCATTGGACCAATGGATTTTCCTCTTGTCATCTGGTGGTTAATAGTTCACACCCAAATAATTATGGTTGGTTACATACACAGTAAATTCCGTGAACAATCCCACCACAGTATATCCCATAATTGTGTCCCTTGCAAACCCTATAGTAGCCTATAGATCCTTCGGCTCCTGGATGGAGGCTTAAACAGGCTGGGAATGCCATCCCATGATACTGGTTGGTTCGTAGCCATTCCGAATTATTGCTTATAAACGCAAACAATAATAGTCAAACACACATATAGTTCCATATTATTCCAACAAATGTCCATAGATGTTAGATGTTCATAGATTTCCATAGTATGCCTATTGTGGCTGCCCCAGGGAATTCCCATGAACTCCGGGGAGACTCCTGAGTTGGCACGGCACCTGACCAAGGGCATCTGGACCTTGAAGAGTTCCACCTCTTTCCCAGACCTCAACTTGGGGGGCCGTGGGGCCTTCCGGCCTTCGAACACATCTAAGTGGGGATAGAAAAGGAGGAACTTGTTGCGGAATCTGTGGCTGAAGGATATTCAAAGCAGTTCAAGACCTTTTGTGAGGCCAAGTTGGGGTCTCCTAATTCTAACTTTCCGGAAGGGATTGCGATCTCCATTATCATTGAGGCGACCTCTTGGCCAGGAGACTCGTGAATCGTGCTGGTGATGCGGGTTCCATCTGGATAAACGCAGACCTGCCGGGGCTGGAAGTCACAATAGGTCAGACTGATGCGCGCCCTGTTACCCAATAAACGCGATCATTTGCATGGCAGCAGAGTGATCACCAGCATTTTTCAGTAATATCAAAACAACTTGTCAGAGACTGTCTGCGAAGAATGTTACACACATGTTCAAGCTGTGTAAACATATTTGGAAACTAAGGTGTTTTGTGTGTTTGTTGTCCTGACTGTTGTTGCTGCTGCTGTTGTTGTTGTTGCTGTTGTTGCTGCTCAAACAGAGACCCACAGAGTGATGCATCGCTTCTTTTTGGAACATGTCCTGCGCGTCCTCCGCATCAGGTCCCGTGGATTGTGCAGTGCCAAGAATTCACCAGCAACATTAGGATCTATCTTTCGTCCAAGCAGCTAACTTGAGATTTTTCACCAGTAACATTGGGATCCAACTTTGATGTCTCTATAAAGCCAGTGATCAGCTTGGACATTCACGAGTTAAAATAAGGATTTGGAGAGAGATTGAACTATCAGCAACTCTACATCTGGCTACGGTATGCATGGAAAACAGTTGTTATGGCCAAGGCTTTCAGTGTCCTGGGAGAGATTGACATCAATTGGAAAAATATTTCCAGAGTCTTTTCATCAAGCAGTCTCATGCTCATGGACCAAAGCCATTTCATAACAACCGCTCTCAACTTCAATGAATCATGCATGACAAAAACAAATCACGTCTCCATGCAGCAAATTTTACATGGTTCGACAGTAGCCCTCAAAGTGGCCACGGGAAACAAATCACTCTAACATATTTTAACTGCTTCAATCCTATTTACTTTTAGAAACACGATGAAATACTTGTGGGCCAAGCCGGGCCAAGAAAACAGTCTTCGCTTTCCCCAAACAAAACACTACCATTTTTGCTGATTTTGGGGACACCATCTTAATCTTTGGACATTTATGTTGTAAATTGGTGATATCAATCTTGGGACATATTATCAATATTTTCAATTTGTGACTTTCCCATTCTGCTGGTTATACACTGGACTGTTTCTTGGCTCATGTCGCTTGCTCTTTTAGCCAAATGACGGATTCCTAAGATAAGGAGTTAAATTCAAAGAAACATATATACTACTGTATTTTCTTTCCTTAAACTTCACCATTTGTGCCAGTGTCCCAATTCTTGAGTCCCTACTTCATCTTGGATCCTGGAGTCTCCTTGGCAGAGCTGTATCTTACATTTGGCCGCCTGCCTTCAAGGGTGGTGACCAGTTCACGTCTGCGGTGGGTGAAACTTGAAATAAATCCAGTTGAAATCAGTTGTTCCAGTGACTCCAGTGGCTGGATAGCACGTCATATGATGCTCACCGCAAGGATTTCATTCACAACGGAATGGTCTTGCCACAATGAAAGTCACCTTTTTGGGGGAAATACCCATGGGGCCACCATCCATGAACGAAGAACAACTCCGTTAGCTTCCATGCGTCATGTTTGCTTATGACACATTTTTCCTGGCGTGTTGATTCACATATATATATATATATGTATAATATATAGATATGTACGATTATAGTACATGTATATACACTGTACATTTACATGTACACATTCACAAACACATACGTGCACAATCGTGTACATCTGAATATTGCAAATACACATGCCTCCATCTATCTGTACATACATATACATATCTGAATGCAAATATATCTATACATAGTATATGTGGAACATATACGTGCCTAAATGCTCATACATATATATATATAATATATATATATATATGTATGTTTTTGATTAACTTTAAACAATATCATATATAATACATACAGATAGCGCATTCATCAGAAAGGAAGTGCTCTGTTGTACCCAGCTATAGTGCCGTCATGGTGCTGTTACTTAGGATACCATCCAATGGGCCATCTGCAATTAGGTACTTAAGTGTGAGCCACACCTATCCCATGTGCTGTAGATAAATGCCAATTTTGTTCACTTAGCACCTGAAGTACTTCAGGCTAGAGACTTGCTGACTGGGAACGTGGCAGCACTCTTCTGAAGATACACTACGAGTTTGTGGCAAAATTGCCGTTCAAAAATGGAGAACACTATGATAAACTATGGGATAAAACCCGAAATTTGATCAAATTTCACGATTCATCATCATCTTTCATCTTTCCTGTGAAATGGCCATAGATTGGTAGTATCCCCGATTTTGGACAACCCCATGATGCCATCTTTATCATGATGACGAGATCCTTTGCACGACTCAGGACTCGTGCAGGTGACCCAGAGCGCTATCCACCTGTCCCGGTCAAACTTGGGATACCCCAAAATGGTCAGAGGTCTGTGGTAAAACATGATCAACATCTGCTGGATATCTGTGGCTATCCTGGGTCGGAAACTTGGAAGGTAGGACCGTAGGTTTTTTGGCTTTATGAGTATAATTAAGTGACTATAGTCAGTTGCACTATACATCACTGTAATACAAATTACATCACTATACTATAAGCGACTATACTACACTATAAGTTACTACAAGTTACTACTTACAGGAAATACAATGGGGGTACCCCCCAAGTCATCCATTTTCATAAAAAAAAAAACATTTTGGGGTACCCCCATTTCAGGAAACCTCCAAATATAGTAGTTCTTGAATCGTTGTACCACCCATGCACCTCAGAGAGGCACCCGCCGCGGCTGAGGTGCCTGGTATCTGAAACCAACGCGGCGAAAAACCCACCGCGTGAGGAAAAAAAATGGTGGCGGAGGGGCGTCATCTACAAAAATAAGGAACATGTATTTGAACTTAGCCTATATATATATATATATCTGTAGACTATTCTCCACCATTTTTCATCATTTTTCCTGTAATTAGGAATATCATGTTCCTGCTGACATCCTGTAGATTGTTGCAAAATGAGGAAGCTGGCCCTCGTTGTGCGGATTTCACCAGCAAAGAAAAAAAACAGAAGGATCAAATGAGGCACAGATTGTAGAGTATACATCACCATTGTTGGTAGATAACCACTCCAATATCTACACCAATTCTATCAACATGACAGAACATGACTAGCCAGTATATTAGAGTATAGCAATCGGATTCAAAGCAACAAAAACACACTCTATATCAAACGAATAAAACTTACAGTAATTATACGCAAACACCCCGTTTCGCCCACACCCTTCTTGTCTTGGGAAGATCAACAAAGGTATTAGGGAATATAAAAGTCCCACCCCCATTAAACTTTACATTCATTTTACATTCACTGAAGATCTTCAATAAGAGTTTAATTCTCCCACCCCCGCTAAAGTTCTACATTCATTGAAGATCTTCAATAAGAGTTTAATTCTCCCACCCCCGCTAAAGTTCTACATTCATTGAAGATCTTCAAAAAGGGTTTAATTCTCCCACCCCCGTTAAACTTCTACATTCATTGAAGATCTTCACTAAGGGCGGGTTTAATTGTTCCACCCCCGTTAAACTTCTACATTCATTGACTATATTCGTTGAAGATCTTCATTGATGATGATGATGATGGTGATGATGATGATGATGATGATGATGATGATGATCGTGGTGATGGTGATGATGATGATTATGATGATGATGATGATGATGATGATGTGGTGGAACGAACCCGCACAGGTCCCTCTGCTGTGCGTTCTGATCTAGAGCATCAAGTTAACCATAATGCTAACATGTCTCATGTTTACCACGTTTTCAGCTCATACGAAGAAGGCGGGCCAACAGGCGCGGGCAAGACGAGGTGTTTGGCCGTAATTATACAGACCATCACGCCAATAAGGATCTATATCGTCTATGAATCTATAACCGCAAAATGCTGGATCCACCACCAACATTAGTAGTTTGCACAAAATTGCAGTATGTTGATTTTGTGTCTTCAGTTGAACGTTCTTAATGTACAGACGAGCTAACCAGCACCGAAAGTGCCGTCAAAAGTGGATTCGCCGATGGAAGACCAAGTGTGGGAAATATCAAGCGTCAGCTTTAGATGGTCTTCCCGATTGAAAGTGGATCAATGAAGATTGAAAAAAGCAAATCCAACACTCCGCAAGCAATTTTGCGGTCTGAGCATGGCGTAAACCCCCAAAAGTTCAGGGAGTTCATCATCAGTTTCTCCCAATAAACATTAAATTTTGGCCTTTTCCCCAGGTGTCTCCACCTTTTTCTCCCATGGAATTCACTGGGTTTTTTCAGTTTTTCAGCCCCGCGCCTGTCGAAATTGCTCCAAGACATGCACCGGATGGATGATCTGAGGCCAACCTTGGGGGACACGTAGCGAAATATCTGCTTGGTGGTTGCTGCTAACCCCTCTGAAAAATATGAATCAGTTGGGTTGATGACATTCCCAATAATTAGATGGAATTTCATAAAAATCATGTTCCAAACCACCAACCAGATATATAAATATATATATATGGGTTAGATACCAATGGTTTTGCAAAGTGGGTCCTATTCCAGGAAACATCAGATTGTACCATCACTGTACCATTGTGGCGGTACAAGTTTTTCGTACTACCCCAAGGTACCGCAACGAAAAGAGACATTTTACATTCCAAGTTGGATGGAGTATGAAAGTGAAAACATGTGAAAGCAACCAAATAATATTTGAGGATTTGTTGTCCCATAGAAATGAGATGCAAAGAAAAGGTCTCTTACACCACCAACCAAGGACCATTCAACTAAAATCTTGCAAACACTTTCAAATGCGGGACAATCACAGCCTGGCACCTGCGTGTTTTTATAAGAATAGATCACCTTGGATTGGAACAACGAATCAAATTTTTGTGCGTCCTTTTACTGATGGATTTGCCCTGTTTGATGCCAAACGCGGCGATTTTATCTGGAACTTCCGGGTGTTCAGTTTGGAACATGTCCATTCTGATCAATACGTATGTATGTATGTATGTCTGTCTGTCTGTCTGTCTGTCTGTCTGCATGCATACATGCATGCATGCATGTGCATGGATGTGCATGGATGTACGTATGTAGCAACCCGGGAAATGATAGGGCAGTAGAATCAGAATAAAATAGTCACTCTTCTATTTTTTGGGGGATGACCACGTACATATATATATATGAAATTATACTATATACAGTAGATGTTATTGAATGATAAAGTTAAAATTGGTGAATGGTACCAGCTGCCACCAGCAATCAGTGGAAGTGGGAAGGACATCTTTTTCCGCCGGGACAATTTCATGTCACTAATCTAAACATATATATAATTTCAAATATATTACTATGTTGAACATATTGCAAGCATCTTATCATCTTATCAGAATCAGATGGACGAATCATCTGGATCTAGAAAGTCAGAGCTCGGCATCCCTGCTGGGCACTTCTTGTCGCTTGGAAGGTGACCCAGGCAGGGTCTGCGGGGTGGGGAGCCATGGGGTTACCCCCAAATCATCCAAATTTCGTCTGTTTGAGTATTGAAACAACCATGCTGGCTTGGGGATTCTGCCATTTTAAGAAACCCCCAAATGTAGAATCTCAACCTGAAGAAGTTCAGATTCAAACTGCGAAACAAAATGCCCTCTCGATCTCCAGTAGACGTTTCCACACTAAAACCTCCATTTAGTTTGGGGATTTCCCAGCTTTCCATGGTTGATTACCAAAGGGTACTTAAACAGATTCAAAGATGCCACAATAAAGATACCCTGCCGTAAACTAACGTCCTGATGAGGAATTCTCACCAGATCATTTTCCTGGGGAATCCAGCCAGGTTTTCCACGTCTATGTCAATGTTTACCCTACAAAAATGTAATGTCTCAACATGTCTCAACGTTTCTGTGAGAAAAAAAAAACCTCTACAGTACAACAACTGATGCACAACTCGACCCCGATGCGTTGCCTCTGCATACGGCTGTCGCCTGCCACACGGTGGACTTTTCCGGAAGAAATGGAGATTGAGTAAGCAATGATCCAGGCACTTGTTTTAAAACACAAATAAGAAATACCCTCCAGTACATGAGGAAAACCCTCCCTAGATCGTTCTCTTAGGACACCCCTTTTACCCGAAGGTTTTTCCGCCCGTTCTCGGGTGATTTGGCTCATCATCACAGGTTGCAATGAGTATACGTATATGTAATAGTCATATAATAATAAGAACGATAAGTTGATAAGATACATAAACAATCCGGCGGATCTTTCACCGGCCCACAATTAAAAAAAACACATGAAGTTTCGTCACAGCGACATGGCAATTTTTATGTTATAACATGTATCACATATTTTTGTTGTTATGGTTTTTTGTTGGGTTTGTGACCCCTTACAGCAGTTTGGTTCCCCAAAGGCAGCAAGCTGGCACAGACAATTTTGCTGCGACCTTCTCTCAGTGCAAACAACGCAAAAGGGAAAGAATAATTTCTTGGTATTTCAATCCTTCCATCAACACGAAAACCATCGAAAACCACGGATGAAGAAAAAGGGAAGATGCAACACCGAATGGACAGAAACACAACCCATCCTTGCTTTTACGAGCCCCGGCGTGATCCTACGCCATTTACTAGAACTTGCGCCAGCCGAATGGCACACCGCTTACGCCAGACATCAACAATCTTCCGCCAGGTGGAAATCCTATTGGCACACCGGCGGTCAAAGTGGACTAATTCTGAAGCAGGCAACTCAAATATATCAATTTACTATGCGTTTAATGTACACTTGTTAACCCAAAGTTGACAACCATATGCCTGTTTGAACAGTCAGAACTATCATCATCTGCATGGCACACCAAGTTTCATGGCATTTCCAACATACAAACTTGGATGTGATCGACGTTACATTCCTATAGTTTCTATGATAAATTCTACTTCATGCCAATTAACCCTTTCATCCACTTCCCCATGGAACACCGCTGATCGGATCGACTTTTTTTTCAGGTCATCTTCTTATGCTTTTGGTTTCTTCCGCACAGCTTCCAGCCCTTTTACAAATCTTACAACATCGACCCAGTATTATGCAAAGTATCGTTGCCTCCCATCCCTTTCCCGTGACATAGCGTGCAAGCGTGTAAGGTGTAAGGTGTAAGGCAATGCAAGAAACGTGGCCTGTGTGAGGTGAGTAATGTATGAACATGTACATGAACGTTACTGCCCCACCCCACCCCACCCCCATCCCTAACCCCACTTTTGTGGGATGGTACAAGATCCGTCTGCATAAACATATACAACAGTAATGAAAATGCGAATAGTAATCAGCAATGATAGATACAGGTACTTGAACCATCGGGAACTATGTCCAAACTGCCAAGCTCTGATGATTCTTTCGACACGAATTGCCAGTAAATTCTTCTCCAGAACATGTCAAGACATATTGCTAATAATACCGGTAATCAAACATTACTGTGGCTGGCTGGAAAATCCCCAATACATGGCTGTTTACAGCTGGGAAACACCATCTATAAATGAATTATTTTCTGTTGCCACGTTTGATTACCGGAGGGTACCATGGCACTTCGACAATGAATGGCAGCTGGGGTCGAATCCCAACACAAGTGCCATTTGATGGTGCTGGCTATAGCCCAGTCGTTGAGCTTGAGAAGTCACAATTTGTTCAGGTCCTGGCAGCTGGCACCTGCAGCGTGTTTAAATCAAGCTCTAGTCGTCTTTCCCTGTCCCCGTAAATTCCCGGCCTATCAATCAAAATCATAGTATGTAATATATATATATACATACATATATTATCAGTATACATATATGTTGTCATGTTGCCGTGTTGATTCATGTTGATTCATGTGAATATCAATATAGTCATATGATCAAACGATCATCAAACATCCTGTGACCGAGACCTGGCACGTTGGACTTCGACCAGTGTGGCACGTCGCTGGTAACATGGCCATGGACAATGGCCTCTTCTATAGGAATTGCCTATGAAATAGACTTACAGTAAATAGCCATACGGTAGTTATATGTCATTGTGAAATAACCTATTATTATCTAAAATTATTGATGTTTCGAGACGATGTACCTTTGGATACCTTCTGATTTAGCTATCAGACAGCACTATTTGCCACACGGAGGTCCAAAAAAATACCTTGGAAACCAGTGAAGCCCACGTCAGGCGGCGACATCAACGTTTGGAACCTGGCCTTTCTCGGTCTCCAGCCAGCACCATAAACTCGTGGTCTGCCTGCAGTTGGGCTCAAGTGACTTCTGATATTTTATCTATACTTGGATGCTATTGGTATAACTACTGATATATATATATATATACATATTGGAAACAAACAAACTAGTATATATATATATAGTAGTAATCATCATCATAATAATATTAATGATAATGATAATAATAATAATATATAATATATAAAATGTCTGATTACATTATCTTCTTGTATGTTTTTGCATAAAGTCACAGCCAGGCTGAGCGGGATCCTGCCGGGCATCTTGCCATGGTCCCCAGGGGGCCTGCCATGTCTTCCTCCACTAAACTAAGAGTTTTCGATGGGAAACAACCCATTTAATCCATTTAGTTCCATGAGTGTTTAGTTTACCAAAGGCTAATAGACATGCGTTGACGGATGCAGATCGGAGAACTAACATGTTGCCAGACTTCCAATCCGCAAACGTTGGATTGCGCTTTGGGACATCATTGTTGTCTCAACAATGCGGTAATTGGTTGACACCAAGTGCGTTTAATTTTGCCTCCACATCCTTTGGGTTGAAATACCCTCTGGTAATTTAACATAGCTATTGAAAATGGTGATTTATAGTGAGTTTTCCCATTGAAAATGGTGATTTTCCATAGTTATGTTAGTTTACCAGAGGGTATATCATACCTGTTCCAGCTTTCAGGGTGGATGCGTACTCAATAAACACCAACAGCTTCTATTTCTGTGGGATCACCATTGGGGAATCCTTCACCACCTGAGACACTCCATGCCACACATGCCACACCGAGCTAGGTATATGCGCTACTTAAATGTATCCATCTGTGTCTAGACATTGGTATGGCTCAAACATGATAAAACAAAAAAAACATCTTAAACCCTCCAAGAAATCTGGTTGAAGGCAAAAACAATGATAAGAACTATCCTCCGTGAATGTGCCCTACAGTAGACTGTGGCTGACTGCATTCTATAAACATTTTGGTTTATAAAATGATTCTGAGGGTGCTTTTTTATATAGAATGAATCTGAGGCAAGTTTATGGAATGGTCCGGCAAGTTTAAGGATCTGAGATTTCGATGGTTAAAACACCCAAAAATTAACTTTATAGAATGAATTGGCTAGTTACAAGTTAAAAAACAGGAGGAAAGCCAGCAGGACATGTCGGTTTATAGAATGCTATTTCAAGTGCATGTTTGGTCCAAACATTTCGAAACAAATCTGTTACTCGAATCGAACATGACACTCCATGGGATTTATGGAATGCATCTACCAGGATGGTTAACTTCGATTTAACATCCACTTTTGGGGCATTTTGGCTTTTATGGAATGAGTCAAAGGGTTGCAAAACCTTGGTTTTATAGAATGAGTAGGGAGGGTTCATGTACTTGCTTGTTCCAGCCGGTCCGATCGATTCCCCTCAAAATCTGGGTTTATCAAAGGAAGTTTAGGGGGAGAAACTTCCGTGTTACGGACTTTTAGAATGTCAGGGAAAGAGTTAGTCAAAGAAAGAGTTAGCAAAGAAAGAGTTCGTCAGGGAAAGAGTTAGTCAAAG
>Ga0126342_10019990_pt1 | contig 11311 bp, 10 predicted proteins | sample Cyp1metagenome_FD_92528 | JGI IMG/M metagenome (GOLD analysis project Ga0126342, IMG submission 92528) | Coral microbial communities from Lord Howe Island, Old Settlement Bay, Australia - Cyphastrea 1 metagenome | ecosystem: Host-associated > Invertebrates > Cnidaria > Coral ...
AGAAGCCTACGGCAGGAAAGTTGTTGTCGACCTACCGCAGGTATGTCTGCATGTCATGTAGTGTACAGATACTACACTTGTTCATAGCCAAAAGGTCAGCTTTGAAAATCCCTTATGCAGAATGAAATTCCTCCTGAGCGTCCGTTGAAATTTGCCCGACTCTGCGACGGCAGAACTTTCGACCCCGAAACTGGTCGGTGGTTTGAATTCATGCTGTTTTCATATTTTTCCTTTTTTCCTATTGATTTTCGATGATTCCGATGATGTCCGATGATGTTGAGATCTTGATCGAAAAAACATGAACGTGATTTTTGATGGCGGGTTAAACGTCAATCAGGACAGTGACTACGTCTCAATGGTGAACAAGCACCTGCAAGTGACGCGCCGGCCACGGTCGGGGCAAAGCGTGGCGCAGTATAGAACCATTAGTGCTACGGCCCCATTTCGAATTGAAATTCAAATCGAGCAGCGTGTTTGGCAAGGCTTGCCACAGAGCAAGATCAAATTGGCCAAGCAGTCCGCTGCATATGAAGCCTGGAAGACATTCCGTGGAATGACTTTCAGCCAGAGCAGAAACGGTGAGGAGTCCTGGAGGGTAACAGTGACAACACCAACCGTATCAGCTCAAGGGGTGGATGTTGGGCAGCTGAGTTTCTGGATGAGCCTCTATGAGTTTCTCTGCGATTTGGCAGGTCCAAGGATATGCCCCGCATTCTTTTTGTGAACTAAGAACAGGCCTAGGAATAGATACAAGGTGGCGCACCCCAGGTCTGTTATGAAAACCCGATGGTCGAGATATATGCCATAAACCCAGCAGTGCAATGTTCGCGGAAAGATCTTAATAGACCTCATAAACCAACTTAGCTATCAGAAAAGCAACTATAAGTCTACATGTCCTATGTATCCTATTAAATTCTCATGTTCATCATGTTTGTTGGGGCTTCCTCCTTATTTTAATGTTGGAACGTCACCGTTCTCGACGTGGGTCTTTTTCATGTTTGTCCTCCAGGGCAGCGACGCGTCGAAGAAAGCTGCTGAGTTGGGCGGAGCAACAGCTTCGGCAGAGGGATTTGGAACTCAGCACCTGGGCGCAACTTCGCCATCCAAAACTAGGCATTGAATCATCAACAATTTTGGTTTATCATGGTTTAACCAATGCATCAGAGATTGGAATTCAACATGATTCAATCATCAAATTTAATTAAAAACGTAGGTCGTCATAATCAAACATATCATCAAAATGGGACTACATTCCTAATATGTAGATTATTGTAGATTACCTATAGGAGGATTAGCCATTTTAGGAATTGTTATAGCATGTAAACTTTCACAGGCAAGTTATGATAAACCATGGTCCATGGGATGGGATTGGAGTCCCAGGAAAAAGCGACATCTCATTGCGTTTGGATGTCAACCTTCATCGGCATTTGCCAGTCTTCAGTTTTGGGGAACTCCACGACCGTTGAAGCATGCGAATGATTGGAAAACCTGAGAATGATTTGATGAAAGCACGATTCTTGCATATATGTATATAATTGTATATAATTATAATGTAGAGGATCAATACTATTCAAACCATTCAATCCGAACTATGGGCCCTAGTTGCTTAACACAAAAAACTCACACCCCATCGGGCCGCACCACGGAGAGCCTATACTCTACGCACAAGATTCAGAAACACTGGTCATGTTCTGCAATGCAGCCCGTCCCATAGGTGCTTTTGGATGTTTCATGCTCGTAAGAGCCAGGATTGCGAAGCAGTTGGATGCAAGCGGTTTTGTTGGTCCACAACTTAAGTTCATTTTTCAGACGACCCTGAAAATGTTGATTTTTGTTCATAACCGGATGACGGGACCCGATTCTAGATAGGGAAGTTGCATTATGACATCATTCTGACTTGGCTAACTTTGATTTGTGCTATTGGTTGGGTGGGGTCATAAACCCGCAACCATAACTCATGGGGGCCCTTCATGACCTTCATGCGAGAAAAGCAGCAGCCTTGGTCATTTACCATTTAGATAAAACGCCCATTCATAGTTGCTTCAATATATGTGAAAAAAATAATGATTTCCCATGTCGCAAACAGTTCGTCGTTACCAGAGGACCAGGCCTTTTCCGAAAACTTCCCAGGCATCTACCTCGAAGTTGTCGTAGCTGAGCTGCACGCCGATGTGACCAGGTCAAGATGGTGCTCCTTAAGCTGTTCCACCAGCATGGTGGCTTTGGTATTTAAACATATTGATAATGTCAAACTCAACATTGTGGTTTGTATATGGTTGGAAATTAATTTTTTGGGGATGGATATTGCTTTGAAATACTGCGCGAGAGAAATGTGAGGATATGTCCAAACCGGGCACAAATTGCAGCGTGTCCTTGCTGTTTTTTGAACGGAAGTTGCTATTTTTCAGACAGGGTTCCGGTCATTGGATTCAGGTGTCGGGGAATTCTAATTAATTCTATGGAATCCTTCTCTTAGATCAAATATTAGACCCTTGCCGCTCGAGGAATTAGCTCATGTTTGCATTCAAACATCGCACTTTTTGTGTACCTAATGAATCGAAAAACCTCTAAGTCAATGAATCTTGTTTCTGAGTGTTAACCAAATGCATACAACTCCAGAAAGTCCAGTCATTACCTCCATCACCCAAAGATAGAAGATGCATTGAAGACGCTATTTTTGTCTCACTCAACTGCTACTTTAGGCGGATTTCACCTTTCTATCTTGTTGTGGGTTACGACGAGCCATGGTGACCCAAGCCTCGAACTGGCAACTTAGGTCAAGCACCAAACACCGGCAGACGGTGCCACGCTGGGCAGCCGCATTTTGTGGCCCATGCTGCGGTCTTTCTTGCTGCGCTGCTTGCCGCGCTCGGTGTGCGCCATGGCACAACTTCGGGCCTGGGGGTGGCCGGATGTGGCCATATGATGCCATATGTTTGACCTGAAGCAACAAGAGGTTGTAAAGTGGCTTAGCCTTTTGAAATCAAACATATCAAAACATGGACACATAGAAAACCAATATGTTTCAAGTGGAACATCGTCAATGAACCGTAGATTTTGCGCTGTATGATTGGGAATTGGGGGGGCGCGCTCTTAATGTGTTCAGCTGCGTGCCATGCAAATTAGGTTGACATGGGATGGCAGCTGTGGCTCATCATGCCAAATTGCTTCAACTTAGCCTTCAAACAAAAATCACGCCAGCAGAACTTGGGAAAATCCACCGTCGACTTTACGATCTGTGGACATCTGCGGATCACATTCCAAGGGCTTCACCAAGAGTTTTCTACATTTGTTGAATGGCTGAAGCCCTTGGCGAACCCTTGGTTGACCTTGGTAGTAACCAGTTCAAGAACGGCTGGGGGACCCACAATTCCTTGGATCGTTCGCCAGGCATGGTGCTTTGGGATCATTTGATTCTCAGAGCCTCGGCAGCTATGAGTCTCTTTGGGTGCAAACTTGCATCACAAGGATGGAGCCTACAATGAAAAACATAGGTATTACATTGTATGATTTTGTGATTATATGTATATAGATATATAATATATATATATATATAATCTTGTATCTTTATGTATGCCTATAAATAGTTAGATTCATGTTAATGCACATATCACATATATATATACATACCATGTATTAGGGTGAGACTACAGTTTACCATGCAGTATGTGTGTTTTGGGATGTTTTGGATGTTTCTGGTGGGTCAAGCGTTGGCCAGGCCAACACAATATCAATGTCCCCATGCAGCACAACAGCCGCGGTGCCCCTGGAAACTAAATCCAACCAGGAGCTTATGAATTGAGGGTTGGCAACCAATGTTGCAATCCAATCACCGATGAGTGTTTGGCAGCCAAAAGCGAGGATGTTCCAGCACCCAACTATACAGAGTTGATTTCAACTGAAGAATTGACACAGAATTGGATAGCAGAAGAATTCATATCCGCCAAGCATCGCCAAGCAATGGTTATTGACTCATCTTAGTTTCCCTCAACTTGGCGAACTTGTCCCATCATGTTTATTCATTGTCCTATCATGTTACCATCATTTTCCCCTCATTTTCCTATCATTTTCCTATCATTTTCCCATCATGTTCCGTCATTTTCCATCGTTTTCCCGTAGAAATAGGTTGGGCCCCCTCCCTTTTCCCAGGTTGGCGCGAGCCCTGGCACCTGCTGCTGGCCGCCTTAAGCATTTTGCGCTGCAAGCGCCAGCTGCTGCTCCATCTATCGCCGTCGCAGAGCGGCGACAAGGCAGTGAAACTCATCATGAGCGCCACCGAAACGGAAGCTTTGGCGAAAAGCTGGAATCGTTAAGATAGCTGGAAAATCGACGAAATTGATGATACATAGAGATCATTTTCATAGTTCATATCCATTGATTATGATTGGACACTCTTCATTTATAGTCATTCCCCATGCAGCAATGAACATAATCTATGATCCCCATCATATCCCCATTATATACCCAGCCCAGCAATGAACATAATCTATAAATTGTGGCAATTTTTGCTGGGCATATACTGGGGGGATATGATGGGAGTGCCGCGGACATATTAGTGAATGAACAATGACGTATACTAAATATTGAACAGGGATACACCGGTGAAAACCCAACTTACTTTAAAGTATGTTGATTGCAGTAAGTTTGGCACCCTGTATGAAGCAGCAGAAGGCAGCGAATGTTTAACCAATAACCAAGGAACATGAGTTCACCAAGAAGAATGTTTGGTGTTGGCATAGTCATGCGGAAACATGATTTGATGATAGGGGTAAACATTCGTGAAATCCTAATTCTTCCATACCTGAGGTAAAGTTGGGGTGTGGCAAAAGTTTGAATTTGAACAGGATGTCATCAGGAAGACCAACTTGGTGGGATGTATCCATCAAACACGAGGACAGATATTTTGTGCCCAGCTTCTGCCAAAAGGTCGGAGGCTAGCTAAACACCGTTCTCAACCCTTGCCATTTCCTTGCTCAAGATCCCCCAAACCACAAACAAAATTATAATATATATAGACGACAACAAACTACATATATTTTCCAAACAAGTGACATGTAAACCCACAGCAATCCATATTGAATCCGCTTAAACCCATGATATCCCATGATAAATCCATGATGTACCCATATAATGTCCATATTAATCAATCGTTTCCGTTGGTTGGTAGTTGTTGGACTTTCCCAAGGACCCAGCTGAGCTGCTCAAGAATTTCCACGCCCTGAGAAACGACATCCGCGATCTTCGCGACACCCGCGAGGTGAAAGAGCTCTGGAACCAGGACGTTGAGGACTTGGAGGCTGCCATGGCATCAGCTGCCAGGTTTTTTCTAACCATCTGATAGTTCAACGTGGCAAAGGAATATTCACTATGGCCAATAAAGCGGGGACAATCATCGATGGGGATTTTGTTCATCGCCACGGTTGATCATTTGGTTCTGTGTAATGGGAAAACATATGTAAAATGGAATATGGGGTTGTGGAAGCAACATGGAACCAACCAACATGTGGTTATTTTGCTGTGTGGTACATGCACAATATACAGTACGCGAAAAAAATATGGGGTTTGTTTATGTTTAAACTTGTTTAACCACCAGGGTATAATTCAACAATGGGAACATGTCATGGAATTTAATGGAATATCACTGGGGAAGCATTAATGGAGGAAAATACATTAAGATTGGTCATAGCTCGACTCATACCCATTTTGGGACGGAAAATGAAATCAAAAGAACACTGTTCAGTTTTTTAAATGATTATATTATGCCATCATCAATCCCTTCAGTGTCAGTTTTCGTCCACTCATTTTTGATACAATCTCATCAAATCTATACGTCTATAAGACTTAATTCATGTTTCTCTAATGTGTCCTTGTTGTTTCTTTTTTCCTCCTAGAACAAATAGCCCATGTCCAGATGCCTCAGGTGGCTGAAAGCGAGGTCATAGAACAGGAGCCTTTTGGGGGATATCAGAGGGAAATCTGCGCCGGTAGTGAGATATGAAATGAGGGAAAAAGGGATATGGAAAACTAACAGGTTGCTATGGAAAATCACCTTTTTTAGTGTGTAAATCAGCTATTTCTATAGCCATTTTCAACGGCTATGTTAGTTTACCAGAGGGTATGGAAAACACAGACTAAGTTCATGGATTATATCAGTCCATCAGCAAAGAACATATGGATTTGATCGGGAAAGATGGGGGGATAATCCAAAAACGTTCCAAAAACCATTGGATGTCATTAGGGGAAAAAATCTAATCAAGGGGAAAGATTGGGCTTTCACCGGGCAGAGACGGTGTTCCTATCGGGATTGGGGATCATACACTGCTTCCAGACCCGTGGCGGCTCCCATCAGCTCCCATCTACTATATGATAGCACAAAAAGAACCAACCAGAGACTTTCCTTCTAAGATTTCCACTACTGGGGCCCCCCAGTTATAAGTTGGTTTATAAGCCCCAGGAACTGTAGTTATAAGTACCATAAACCATAGTTATTGGAGTTATAAACCAACTGAACGCTACCTTGGGGGTCTCACATTGTAGGGACCCTCCAATCAAACATGGCAATGGATGTTATAGATGATGTTCCCATTAATCACTATGAATCACTATTAATATCACTATGAATATCTATTAATCATCCATCTCCAATTGATTTACCCATAAAAAATGGTGGTTTTCCATAGTTTTTTGGTATGTTTACCAGAGGGACATCGCCCATGTCAAGCTAATTTTACCATTCAACTCAACCCCATCCTTAAAGGCGATTTTCCAGCAGGAGTGCGTCCTTGAAGGCAAGGAGAAGGAGACGCAAACCGAGGAAATGTGCCCCTTGGATTCGGCAGATTCAGTCTGCGCAGCAGCCAAAGGCTTGAACCCAGTTGCGATTCCATCATTTATCATATATAATATTTGTATATATATATGATAATCAGAATTATATATATATATATCTGATTATATGTATATTGATATATTATTATATATATAGTGATACTTGAACCCATATTTATAATGGTTTTGTATAGTCATATCATTATCAATTTTACTCGATAGACAAGGTGCCTTATTTTGAAAATTTACCCCATAACAGTCATAGTCATAGTCATAGTACTTATTGCCATCACAAAATCTTCATATGATTGGGTAATAATTCATAGTATCTCGAAAGTGATTTAATGGAAAGCCTGCAGGGAAACCGAGATATTTACTGGTAAAAAAAATGTGGTTTGCAGAATGATCCATAATCATTGTAACACATTATTGTTGGTTAAACCCCATTATTGGTTGTTATCATCATACTTTATCCAAGAACAGTCAGATCATCGATTGATTATTAACTATTATACATTACGATATCAATAGTTGACATTCAGTTGAATATCAGTTTTACTAGTATGATAATGAATTGAATACTCTATATATATATGTAGTATCAATTATCAACTAGTACAATTGGTAATATCCATTCACAGTACCAATTGATATTACCAATTGTATTACCACTTGTACTAGTTGATAATACCAATGTTGAACTGTGATAGTCATTGGTATTACCAATGAATTAGTCATTGAGTAATTGGTAAACTAATGATTGCAATTAGTAATGGCAATCATCAATAGTAACTAATAACATCGGTTCAAATAATATACCCAGTCATGTCACTGATATTGGTACTAATAACATTGGTACTAATAACACTAGTATCCAGCCATATTATTAGTAACTAATAACACCTAATAACATTGTTACTAATAATATACCATATCATCAGTAGTTACTAATAACTAATAACATCGTTACTAATAGTATACCATATCATCAGTAGTTACTAATAACTAATAACATTGTTATTAATAATATGCCATATCATCAGTAGTTACTAATAACTAATAACATTGTTACTAATAAGATACCATATCATCAGTAGTTACTAATAACTAATAACATCGTTACTAATAATATACCATATCATCAGTAGTTACTAATAACTAATAACATTGTTATTTATAATATGCCATATCATCAGTAGTTACTAATAACTAATAGCATTATGCCATATCATCAGTAGTTACTAATAATTAATAACATCGTTACTAATAATATACCATATCATCAGTAGTTACTAATAACTAATAACATTGTTACTAATAAGATACCATATCATCAGTAGTTACTAATAACTAATAACGTCGTTACTAATAATATACCATATCATCAGTAGTTACTAATAACTAATAACATTGTTACTAATATGCCAGTTATTAACCCAATCATGTCATCTCTAAGGCCTCGAGGCTGAGGACTTCGCGCGCCTCTTCTCCGACCTCAGTGTGCCGCCGCAACATGCGCCGGCGATGCGGCAGGACGCCGCGGCGGAGACGCTGGAGGCGGGACAAAAACGTGGGAAAACGTGGAGAAAGATAAGCGGTTTTACTGGGATAAATTTGGGAAAACATGGGAACACATGGGAAAACCATCAATTTGGGGGTGGGATTTTGGATTATTACCAGGAAAACATGGGGAAAACACGTGGATTTTGGTGAAACTTTGATGGTTTTTGCCTTGAAACATTGGTAATTAATCGTGATTGTTAGTTCTTTTTGCCAGCAGCAATTGGGTTTGAAGCAGCAAACATTGAGGAACATGAGAGGCTGGACCAGCAAAGATTTGGACTTGAGGATCCATAAATGGGTGGTTTTTGCGTACGGCCTTGGAAACAATATATTGATTGGTTTGATAGCCTGGAACTTATCAGAACTTTTTGATGACCATTGCTGTGTCATTTTGATCAATTCCGCGCTGGCTGACTTAGACCAAGAGAGGCCCATGAAATTACATAAGCGGCTGTTGATTGCGCTGCGCACTGCGCACTGCTAGGGCAGGGACCTGCATTGATTGCATGAAACCATGATGAGTTTAGCAGAAAGTGCTGTCCTAGAGATCCGGGACCCGGAAGCAATGATCTCATTTCCATGTGTCAATCCAATGTAGCCATGTCAACCACCCTGATTAATCAACCCTGACCATTGGGGAGAGCCCATTTGTCAATCTGGGTTTGTCTTATCGGGTGCCCCAAAATATCCAAAATCCAATGGTTTATCTTGTCCAATCAAATCTCAAATTTTGGGGCAGGCCTCCATTAACAAAATCCAATTATCATGTGAAGTTGGTTATGTATATCATGTATATCTCATAATTTCTGGCCCCATTATAGTTGGATCCTCCATGGGAATCCTCCAGGGCCCCAGGGCCTGCAGGGCCCCAGTGCCGCCAGGCGGATCTCGTTACGGAAGCAGAGAAGAACGCTGGGCGAACCCAGTGTGGGACAGTTTTTTTTCCCGGCTTTTCCAAAAAGGCTACTGCAAAGTGGAGCCCCCTAGATAGCTAAGCTGGTTTATAACTCCAATAACTATGGTTTATGGTATTTATAACTATAGTTAATGGGGTTTATAAACCAATTTATAACTAGGGGGCACCACATTGTGTAGCTGTAGCTCGGAACATCCTATGGTGGAAAATGATGATCCTATAGTTGACATGTGCTGCTTAAATGTTTTTTTGGGGGCATGTACCGCGGTTCTATTTCTGGACGGACCCGCTATGAAGCGTTGAGAGCCTCAGGAATTCTTGAGATTTCGCGCTGCTATACACGCTTCAGGCAGGAGACACCTGAGCTGGGGTCATGGAACCCTCACCTCAAAAAGTATAAAGATTGGGTTTGGAAGAACATGTGCTGGTTGGTGGTTTGGAACATTTTTTATTTTCCCCAATAGTTGGGATGATGATCCAATCTGACTAATATTTTTCAGGGCGGTTGAAGCCACCAACCAGGTTGCTATTGGTAGTGGCTATGGGTCCGTGCCTTCTACATCACATTGGAGATTCGACCATCAATCATTTGGATCATTCAGGCAGAGACTTCTCACAGAGATAATTCCCACAGATAGTGGGTTTAACGATTTATTCCCCCCATCTGATTAAAAACAAACCTGGATAAAACATGGTAATGAAATCCCATTAGATCATGTGAAATCCCCATTGTTGGTGAAATATGACCATTCTCCTATGGTTTTTCTAGAGGCTCCACCTGGAGAATTCCTTCCCGCAGAGCCATGGTCGCAGGTGATGCCTCTGACCAGAGCACGGTACTCCCCAGTGCTGGGCCCACGGTGCTGGAGACCGAGATTAAGGTGGGCCTGGAAGATCCTGGAAGCTGCACCAAACCACTGGTTTTTGATACGTTTTCTTTGTTTGTCATGTTGTTTTCTTGTTTTTTCCTGAATTTTGCATTGTTTTGTTTGATTTTGGTGACATACAGCATTAAATAAATATATATATACATATATGAGTAACCGACAAAATTATTGTAATACTATATAATTTAGTCTTTGCTTCGCCTTGGCCTTTCCAAGGTTTCACAAAACCTTCATAACTGATAGGGGACGACCCTATACCGATACCCCATTTGTGATACCTCCGGGAATATCATGAACTTCCACACTACCCCCGGCAGTACTACCCTAAGAGAATTTTAGATAGTAAATAAGAAAACGGGTTTGTATCCCCTGATTTTTCAAGAAATAATTAGTAGCCTAATAAAGAAAAAGGGGTGGATACAAACCAAAACTAATTAGTAGCCTAATAAGAATTGATTTTGGCATTTTGTATAAAACTTATTAGCATGGTAATAAGGGAAAAAAAATCCTTATTAGCATGCTAATAAGATTTATACAACTTTTTTTGTATAAAATCTTATTAGGCGCCTAATAAGGATTTTTTTCATTAATAGATGCCTAATAAGATTTTATACAAAATTGACAGGGTATGATTTTTGTATAAAATCTTATTAGGGGCCTAATAAGGATTTTTTCCATAGATGCCTAATAAGATTTTATACAAAATTGACAGGGTATGATTTTTGTATAAAATCTTATCAGGGTCCTAATAAGATTTGTGGCATTAATAGATGCCTAATAATATTTTATACAAAATTGACGGGGATGATTTTTGTATAACATCTTATTAGGGTCCTAATAAGATTTTATACAACAAAACCTTAATAGTACCCTAATAAGTATTGGAAGGGATAACATCCACAATTGTTCCTTATTAGAGGCCAATTAGGTTTTTTGCACTCTTTTTGTATCCCATGATATAGTGTTTGGATACAAAAACTTAATAGTGCCCTAATAAGTATTGGAAGGGATAACATCCACAATTGCTCCTTATTAGAGGCCAATTAGGTTGTTGTACTTTTTTTGTATCCCATGATATAGTGTTTGGATACAAAAACTTATTAGTGCCCTAATAAGG
>Ga0126342_10019991_pt1 | contig 11310 bp, 8 predicted proteins | sample Cyp1metagenome_FD_92528 | JGI IMG/M metagenome (GOLD analysis project Ga0126342, IMG submission 92528) | Coral microbial communities from Lord Howe Island, Old Settlement Bay, Australia - Cyphastrea 1 metagenome | ecosystem: Host-associated > Invertebrates > Cnidaria > Coral ...
GGGAGGCCTTGTGCCCCGTTTCAAGGGCATTTCCGGGCTTAAATTAAGATGAAAAAATGGGGATGGGCCAGGCATTTTGTACCCACAGCTTGGGAATTGCATTTTATAAGTTTTCAACGTTTCGGTAGTTGAATGACCTGAAAAAATCGAAAGTCATTTTGTAGCAAGGGAATTTGCCCATCGGAAGACAACATGTAAAAACCCAATCTCATTTTGTAGCAAGGGAAGTTGCCCTTCGGAAGTGTTCCCTTCAAGTAACCTGATGATAAAAACATATAAGAGCCAATCTTCATTTTGTAGTGGTGGAGTGTCCCCTTCAAGTAACTTGATGGTAAAAACCAATCTTCATTTTGTAGCAGTATGATGTTGTCATTTTCCGTAATCCTCTGGAGGTTGAGAACCATCATTTTATAATGGCTGAGGTTGGGAATTTTGAGACTTGGTACAAAATGAGGGTCTCGACCCCATAGGTGAAATTCAAACCGGGATGTGTCATTCACAAATTGTTGAAACTTGACACCTCGAAACTAGATGGTTTCACAGCAGCCCACCCTGGCTAGAACAAGCTGCCCTGCAGGAATCCCAAAAAGGGCAATGATCCCAACTGATTGCCTTCCAGGGTACCACCAGGTGTCACCCGGCCCAGGGAGTGACTGGGTGAGGTTCTATTGCTGGAGATACATCCAAGAGAGTCGCTGGGCAACGAAGGGACTACTGGATTCGAGACTCGAAAGGTCCTCAAATCGTCCTGGCATCCTGCTAACACTTGGAGCTCTTTCTGTGTCTGAAATGTGTCACTTTTAGCACACGAAAAACAGGGAATTTTGCAAAGATGAGTGGCTCACCAGGGACCACGGTTGCTGCCAATGGCCTGGGCGATGAATCCGATTAAGCTCCATTGCACCACCTGGATCCAACCGGAGGGCCAACATTCAACTCATGTCCACCCCAAAACCCACCGGAAATTCAAGATTTAGCTGAGGTACCCATCAAAAATAAGCGTTAGGAAGTTAGGAACGTGATTTTCCCATAGGATTTGGTTCACTAGTTGACATTCCCCTTTTTTGATTTCTGAAGTGCATTTACCCTTTTTGCACGGCTTTGTGGCCATGTTTGGTCAGCTCAGATGTCAACTCGCCTTCGTGCATCGATTACACGCAGCCCTTCCACAGTGCATTGTGGTGGCTGGACGCGTTTGGATTGGGGAAGATCCACGAAGTTGGGTGCAGTTGTGGCAATTTATTAGATATAACATGATATAACTGGTGATTTCTATGGGATTATACATTCTATAAACGGAGTTGTTTTAGTACTTATAACTGGTATTATTAGTTATAACTTATAACATGTTATAACTGGCATTTCGGGCCATAGCTGTGGGATTTCCCATGGCTTCGCCGCACTCAGGTTTGATGATGGCCACAACTACCTCTATAGGCCGGGAATGAAGGGTTGTTATTTTCATCCCCAGCCAATTGGATGGGTAGAAACTCATCCTGGATCGTTTCCTGCTATAAAATGGAAAACAACCAGCCAACCAGAAAAAGCTGACATTTTTTCGGATTACCAAAGGTTGACATTTTTTTGTCCATTTGTGTCCAACTTATTAAATGTGAACATTCAAATGCAGGGGATCGAATTTGAGACGCAGAGGGCTCAGTTTGGCTTGTCATTTTGGAATGTCCAAGTCCACTCTGAAGGATATTGGAAAGTATGCTCCCATTTATAACCAGCTATACCAGTTATAATAAGTTATAACCATTTATATATATATATATACTTGGTAAACAGCCATGACTGTGTTTATCCATACTATGATTTGAGTATCGTTCCCGCTTTTGCAAGGCAATTTCAGTGGGTGAGTTCGGAACGGGTTAATGGCTCACCAGACCTATTTTAGGTCCCAGTTACCATCCGTTTTGCTGGCAAAATGTTCATTAATTCAATCTACAATTCATTTATGTTTACTTTATATTCATCCATGAGATGTATACATATACACACATTTATATATATCAATATATATATACACATATGTTTTACTTATTATCTTACGCTTATTTTGCAATATTCCATATTTCATCAACCACGGAGCTGATCAACCATGTAGATCCGAAAGCCGCCAGGAATGCGACGTGGGTGGCACAGCATCACATCGCCAGCCCCTCCGGAATAGATCCCGGTGGCGACACGCAGTACACGACGCCCATGTGACCTGGTGGACCTGGTGTTTTCCCTGGTGATGCTGGTGGCTGGAACAGGGCTCCGGGCTCCAAGTGAAGCTCATTGAAATCCATTCCGTAACTGGACCAAGTTGGTAGGTTCAGAACCATGAATTCTCACCAATACTGTACTTCATATTACTTGAGCCATGATATCCAGGAATAATCATGGCTCGTAATATGAAACATGGTGCATCCACGCTAGTAATTAATTGGTTTAGAACCATGTCACAAACCATGTTGTAGCCCAATTACCAATGGGATTTCCACACTGAGATGCACATCCAAGTGGAACCGGTGGGAAACGCCTGAGACAATCCTGAAAGTTGACTCATTTTAGCAATCAGATTGTAGGGAAGTAACATGAATCAGTGGGTTTTTCTAGGTAAACTATTGTCAAGTCATTTGAAAAAGTATGAGAAACAAAGCAGGTTCGTTTGTTGCATAAGTAATCAGCTCTTTGACATGTGGAATATCAACTTGGATTGGCTGAACCATTGGCATGGCTCCGCCGGGAATCTACCCACCTAAAAAACAGCTCTGCAGAGGTTTTTGGTCTTCAACCTTCTGATCTTTGCCGCCGGATTGATCCTGGGACCGGGGACAGACCTTCCTTGAAGAATCAATGGCGAAGAAAAATCGTGTGTCCTAACTTTAGAAAACATATAGTTTCTGAAAAATTCTGGAAGCCATGGCCCGTTTACAGATGATTTATTGCTTTGGGCGTGCTGATTTTCCATGTCGCACCAGAGGGCAATACTATATTGCTGGTTCTATATCCCACTACATCCTCGCTACATTCCCAGTAAATTTGGATTCAATTCCCATTAAATGCCCGTTAAATTCCCACTACATTGCCCTTCATTCCCATTAAATTCCATTACATGTCTGTTTTGGCCATCATAAAAATCACCATAAAATCACCATTAAACCGCTGCGGCTTTGATGGTGTCATGTGTTTCATCTGGGAAGGGTAAAATCGTCCGGCTGTTGATATGCGCCGTGAGAAAAATATGGCAAAAATTACCAGTCAATTAAGGCTTTAATGGGAAAGAAAAACATCGAAAATATCATGGCAAAAGTTTAAAAACAACTATAAATGGAATAAATGGAGGTTCTAATGATTTTTTCTCTCCTAAAAATGAAGGTCGCAAATCACCGAGCCATGGAGCTGATGGTCCCCAGGATTGGTCTGCTTTGGGGGTTGTCACTCCTTCGTTGCTTGGCAGAAATTCTGGCGAAATTGAAATTGCAGAATCAATTTTGGTCGAATTTCATGGTTGGTTCCTTTCAAGTCTCAGGTGTCGGTCGTGTTCTATACACACACGCGTATTATATATATATACATATACATATGTATACACACACATACATATACATATTTATATTAATACATATATATATATACATTTATATACATATATATATATATACATATATACATATATACATAGATAGATAGGTATAGGAGGGATATACATATATATATATATATATATATATACATATATATATATATATACATATATATATATACACACATATATATTTACACATATATATACATATATATATAAACATATTTATATATATATACATATGGAGGGATCAGTTCTTCAAATGAATGCCTGATCCTCCAATATATTTTTACAAGAGGTTCACAGCACCCACTAATTCAGCAACATTTTAATGTCCATGTTTTGACAATATCAAAAATCCTCTTTTGATGTACGTACCTACGCCCAGGATCAACTATACATCATAGAGAATTGCCATTTTCCCCCGCGTGTTTGTGTGCGATGATCACCAACGGGAGAAGAGAAACTGGTTGCTTCAAAGTGATGCTTCTTCCGCTGGTTCTTCATATTAGGTCATGGTTGTTTCACCATGCTTAACGCGAAGAGAAGACTGCGCCTGGTCGTTTCACCATCTTCCCTTGTCATCTTTCAGGTTTCTCCATCACAAAGAATTCAGAACTTCCTGCTATGTTCCGCATTTTCCCAAGGAAACACGTGCATCCTTAGTTTTCTCAACCAAATTTCAGCTTGTGCAGCAATTGACCCTGAAGATTCCCAGCATCGCTGTCAAGGTTGGTATCTGACCTTGGCGGGGCCCATCTGGGCCGCCTTCCTAGTGGCTCTGGTGGCGCAATGGCAGATCTTCGGGCCGTTGACCGGACCTTGGGACCAATAATGAAAGTGAGATAGGCTCTGTCCTGGAAGCAAGCTTGATACGTTTTTTTTGATGTTTTTCTCACATCTGCAATGGGAGATGCATGATATGCATGGGGGGTTCAAACAAAAAAACAAGGGGAAATAGAAACCATCCAAGTCTCAAGAGGAGGAGGAGGGATCAAAGACTCTTCCATGCAACGATGGGTTTGGTACCTTCCAGGTTCTCTCCCCTGTTGACAAACTGGAAATCAGTCAAAGCAGAATATTCCAGTGTTTTCCTGTGTTTTTCGATGGTTTGAGTGATGCCCTCCTATTCTTGGGTTTGTTGCCCATGGTTTATAAATGACATATCCATGTTCATTGCCGTGTATGCTGCTATTCATGACCCGTTTGTGATGGCTTTCCATACTGATCATAGAATATAATATGTATGCATGTATGTATATACATATATATATACACATTATATAAATACATTACTTATATATATATACACATCTACCTATAAGCTGTTGCCGGTTCCAATCATGCACTTGTTTCCAATACACGAAGGGAAAGGTAAAACAGGGAAAATTTCCAATGGTTACTGGCTACTGTTCCATGTCTACACTTTTGTCGTCATCCATGCAAAGACGGCATACTTTCTGAAACCATGGCGGCCTGGTAACAACTCTTGGATCAACCGTTGGCCACTCGGCTATTTCCTATGACTGTAATCCAAAGAAAGGTTCTCAGGTTTCTCTCAGGATGCTCAGATGTGTTTCTGCCTTTTTTTCCGTTTTGTTTTTCCCATGCTTGGGTTGTTTCAACCACCCAGCTTCCCTCACCGCGACCGGCGACGGAACAATTGAGGACAGGCGCTCTTCCCTAACCTCCTGCGCCTTGGCAGTAGGTGTGTTTCAATAACTCTATATATATACTATATTAAACCTTCATATTTTTTGTATAAATATATTATATATATAGAGATAACTTTATGATTATGTGTATATTACATATATATAATGTGTATATGTATTATAGATATATATATATATATATATATATCTGTGTGTGTGTGCATACTAGTGGTACGTAGTTCATCTGGTTACTTTTCAAGCTCCAGATTTCGGCCCCTAAAATGGGCATGGCATCATGGCATGGGCCTTGGACGGACCTGCAGGTACTATTCGTATAGCAGCAGCTCGTGGATTTTTCACGTTTGTGTCATTGCCGCTGCGGCTCGGCGAGTGAGGCTGGGAGTGAGGCGAGCGCGTTTCGGCCGGAGATTCCTATTGGATCTGAAACATTGCCGTCGACATGTTTATAGAATTATATATATATAGATATGATTAGATTTTAGTAGGGCTGTAGAAATGTGAACCACCCCATAATAGCTGGTTGGTGGTTTGGAACATTTTTTATTTCTCCATATATTGGGAATAATATTTCCATTTGACTTTCATATTTTTCAGAGGGGTAGGTCAACCACCAACCAGATTAGTAATCAATTACTATGGGATTATATTATTTTATATTAACATATTAATTAACATGACTATGGGATGATCTAGTGGATGATCAACAAGCATTAATATAGATAACCATAAAATTAACTATGGTATGTTACCATTAACTATGGTTATTAACTAGCATTAATATAGATAACCATTAATATAGATGACGATGGTATCTGGAACTCCCCAAAAAATTCAGCTGTTTTCTCGTGATCCGATGGATGCCAAGTTGCACGCTGAGGTCATCACATTGCCCATCTACGATTTGCTCATCAAGCTGCTCCTGGACTTTCCTGGAGCCAGTGGTCATTGGATGTCATTGGTACTCATGTTATCATGGTGAGTCTTATTCGTATAAATCTTGAGTTGGGCCAACCATGGTTAAGCCATGATTGGGGTTACTAATTACTAATGGACATTGATGGACCATGTTGGTATTTTCCTATCTTAAATTTGCAAGGGGTGATTTTGAGCCACACAGTCTTCACCTCTTCCTGTGTCAGATTTGCAACAGCAAGTTGAGGCGCAAAGTGTAGGAGATGCGACTGGGGGCATATCCCTCACAAAATCACATCCAATAGGCCAATGGATGTCTATCGCCTTGTTTGGGTTGTGTAAAAAAACATTTAATGTAATTTATATATATATATATAAATACGCATTATGATATATATATATATATATGTATATATATATATATATAAAAATATGTATATATATATGTATATATTCACAACTTTATGTATATATATATACATATACATATATATATATACTTATTTAAATATACACGCACACATATATATATACACACATATATATATATACATATATATATAGATATATATATATATAGATATATATATAGATATATATATATATACGTGTGATAAAAATAAATATAAATATATAAATATCCATGTTCATTTCCTTCCGCGATCCGAGGATTCATTCTTATTACCGGCGATCACTGCAGCTGGCCTACTTCTGCGACGGTGAGGACATCGAATTTCCCGCCGCCGCGGATAGTCCATACTGCCCGAACCTTTTGTCGGGACCCTGTGGGATGGAGCCCGCCTGGTACCACTCGTTAGTTGTTCCGTTGTTCCTATGAAGATTGCTATTGAAAATGGGGCGCAGCCCAGTTTCAGACACATGGAAGCTACACTGTAAGTTCATATTGTGCATGAGGCATATAGCTTTACAGCTGCCGGGGCTTGGTTGATCTTGGTTGATCAGACCACCTCCGGATGAGGACCATCCGTGTCAGCACAAAAGCATGACACGCCATCAGAGTTATCCAAGTACTAGGCTGGTTGGAAGTAAGAGGATTCCTCCAAAATCTCTGGTAAATGTGTTACATAGCTGTTGAAAATCACACAAGAGGTGACTCATTGATTTTGATGGGCCATGGCTTCCATAGCTAGGTAAGAAATGGCCAGAGGCTACCGCAAACCCAAAGAATTCAAGCCAGAAACAGGGCGGCAACGGCTCGATTGGGCGCCAAGGTTGGGGGCGTGCATCAATGATTTTAGAAGACCAGACACTTGGCTGAGAACATGAATGTTGTTTCATGCGGTAAACAACCATCCCTTATTATTATCACCATTTTTTGGGTGGTATAAACCATCCCCAAATAGGTTTATGATTGGGTTGCCCTCAGTATTGCGTTTATTTTGAAGATTCAAAATTGGTGATGTATAGCCTGTACAGCATCCTTTGGTCATTTCAGATAGCTCATAGCTCCGGATTTTATGGCACATTTATCCCAGATCTACCTATTCACCCTGGTGATGTTTCATTAAGGTAATAGATTCGGACCTATTTGCTTCCATCTGAGACCTTGAAATGGTTGTATCAGTTCCTCAAGACCATTCAAAACATTTCAACAGTGCCAACAATTCGGCTGGGGTGTGATTTCAAATGGCTACAAATGGCTATAATGGCTCAAGCTTTAGACCAACTATTGGGTTTCAGAGACATTGGGGTTCACAGACGATCGCCGCCATGCCCGACTTGCATAGCTCGGCTGATCCCAGCCATGAAGCGCGACCTGAGCAGCCTACCCAGCCAGTGCCCGAATGTCAGATGACGCAGAAACTGTTCATTTGCTGAAGATGTGTTTTTTTCCGTTTCCCAGTACTAGTGGTTATATAAATGTGGTTAATGCATATGGAACCACAGATCCACAATTTAGATCCATTTAGATTTTAGGATAGGACACACATACACGCACACACACACATATATATATATATGTGTGTGTTTAATATTAAAATATATGGTATAATTTTTAACGCCCTTCTTAAGCAAATCCCAGGTTAGATACCATGCCTGCAGCCAGAGAGGCCCTTCACCTGGAGGATGTGAGGCGCTTCTACAGCCTGCTGAACACCAGAGAGGCAATCCGGAAACGCCGAGCGGGTCTGGGTCTTCATGGTCGGCACCTGTACCAAGGCTTGCCTGGAGAATTTGCCGAGTACTTGCAACGCTACAAGTCAACCAATGTGCACCGGGTTGATGATGCTACCACCAAGGGATTGCATGCCTTCTGTGCAGCCGAAAAGCGGTTGCAAATCTGTAGGCCAGAAGACACGGAGCTTGTGAAACGGCAGATTCTGATGAACTTTGCTGTGTGGAGACTCATTGGTGGAACTACTGCTTTCGCAGGTGAAGTTGGCTTCTTGACTGGCTGGGGTGCAAGTGAAAAGAGTCACATTCGAGATATCATTGCGAAAGGCTTTGAAGACAACAGAGTCCCAACGTTGCTTTCCGATGCATATAGCTGGCCCCGAAGGATGCGACAAACGCTGACATATTCCAACGCAACTGCCGACAGCTTGGAAATGGTCTTGCACAACACGGGGAAACTCGCCGTGAAAGGAGCTGTACTTATAGCAAACGCCACTCTGGTAGGAAAATTCAAAGTCTTGGACATGCTTTGGGCAATTTCCCCTGAGGTAATTGAAGCCGCAAAGCCGAATGAATATGGCCACACAAGTATGGAAAGAGTTGGTAATGTGTTGAAGACAGTCCCTTTCTTCGGCAGTGGTCTGGGTTGCACACGTGAAGCAGGTTTTTTTGCCAAGGAATTGATCCAAGATTTGGTTGATACCCCAATCTTCGCTGGAGGCAGAACTAATGTGGCTGACCACAACAGCTATTGCCCTGTGGGGCCAGGCTCCATAAATGGTCTGAAGTTGGTTTTCAGGCGGGAATGGATCTACCCCTCTGAGACCTTGCCGATGATACAGGCACTGCACAGCTTTGCAGGGGACTTCTTTGAAGGCACACCGCAGGAGCTCGATCTGCACGACATACAGTTTCAACTTTGCGAGTTTCAGAAGCTAGTTGATGGATTCAATGTTTTTTGGTCATGTTCCACACCAAATCATGGGATGATGAGTCCATATGAGTCCAATGCGTTAAAATTTATTAGTGTTTTTGGGACGGCTTGAAGCCACCAAACAGGAAGGTTTTCAATCCACATGCCCATCGACCATATTCAGCTTTGTTTGCCGACCTGGGGGGCCCTATGGACTGGACCCTGTCTTTCGTTTTCCAACGGCTACGGGACATGCTGGAACTGCTCAACGATGAACGACCGCAGTTTTTGAAGCAAGATCGAGTAAGTGTACGACACCTTAGCAAGAAACTGTGTAGCTGGCTGGGGGTTTCTTTCCGGCAGAGCGAGTCACTTGCCTTGACCCACGGAGATGTCGTGACGATTCAAGAGATGAGCAGTGGATCTTTTTTTTCTGTCATGAAAAATGGTAGTCTGAGGCTGATTGACGAAGAGGCTGCATCGAGTTTCGTACTCACAAGCGATCACATCCAAGTTGGAGCCATCCATTTCTGGGAACCGATTTATTTGGAAACGCGGGGCTGCAAGCAGCTGGCCTGGCAGGAGCGCAAAAAGTGCTTTGGTGCCCAACCTGGACGATTTGATCCAAGTCACCGGTTGACCCTGCAGCCCATTGATGCCATGGATTCCATCGGCAGTGAAAGTGCTCCGAAACGTGCAGTTCTTCAGTGCGAATCGGTGCAGCTGGAGAGCTTTGATTCGGGGAGAAAAGAGCTGGATGACATTCCACTGGTGATCCGCTTAAGAAGGCCTGAGCAGCTTCTGGCCAGGGAGGAGCACTTGGTGGAACTAATGCAGGGTGCAGTGGCGCAATGGAACGCTAGAGAGGAACCCCCAACGAAGCGGATGCGGACGGAATAGACAGACAGGAGCTGCAAAGAACACCATGCAGCAAAGCCAGCTGGTTTCAGGAGCTTCGTTTAAAGTTTGCCAATTAGCTCCGAAGATCTTTCTCAGCAAGGCCGTGTGCCCCAAGCTGAAGGCAAAAACAAGCGCAAACCTGAGCTGCAACCCGGCAATATTTTTGTGCCCAAAGTCGACATCCGTTTCGATTTGGCCGAACATCGGGCATAGCTAGAATGGCCATGCTAACACATGGAAATTTATAATACACTATTGGACTTTGGTACTTCCTTATTATCAGAAAATAACAGGCTTCCTTGTCCAAGTCTACTGCAAATGTCCCACAGTCTGAACATGTCTGAACAGTGCGTTGAGACCACACACGGGCTCTGGCTTTATCTCGCGTGCTGGAACTCTTAGACCAACATGTACCCGCGATATGTGCCATGGTCAAGTTACATCGGATGCATGTGTTACGGGCATGCCCATCCCACAAAGGGAGTCCCAAACCTAATGGACATATAACTCATATAACTGCTGATTACTGGATTGATGGCTATTCCTAGAATTAAATAGCACATTTTTAATAATATTTCCCAAGTCTTGACTATTTCTTGATTCCTAAACTCTACTCAAGAATGGCACAGCCCCAACACAGCTGATTTGGGCCTGTCATCCCGAGCTGAGGAAGACAAAGAGCTTCTTTCTGATTTTACCTTGAGCCCTCTTTTCATGGGCTGCCTGGCTGATCATAGGGGGTTTTACTACTAAAATTTTAAATCTACTAAGTATCTTGGGGAAAAAACATTGTAATCAGAATCCATTCTGGAATATAGAGGAAAGATAGAGGGTTTTTACCACTGTTCAACTAGATATGTTTTATAAACTCGATGGCCAAGGACCGATTAATTTGACCTGTCCCCGCACCCGCTGTGTGACACCAAGAATCGACATGTGACTGTGGTATACCGGTATGATGACACCTTGGGGCTATACATATACGGTATATATATATTCATATATATATATATACATACGTTAGATATATAATCATAACTTTCATATATATATATACATATTTCTATATATATGTATATTTACATATACATATATACAAATACATATACATATATACATATATGCATATACATATATACATATATACATATGTACATATATACATATATACATATATACATAGATACATACAC
>Ga0126342_10019992_pt1 | contig 11310 bp, 10 predicted proteins | sample Cyp1metagenome_FD_92528 | JGI IMG/M metagenome (GOLD analysis project Ga0126342, IMG submission 92528) | Coral microbial communities from Lord Howe Island, Old Settlement Bay, Australia - Cyphastrea 1 metagenome | ecosystem: Host-associated > Invertebrates > Cnidaria > Coral ...
AATATAAGTTAAATAACTATATATAGATATAGACCCATATAAGTGTATATCGCATATAAACCCATATATCGTATATATATATATATATATATATCTATATCTCTATATATATAGATATGTATATATAGATTTATAGATCTCTCCCTCTCTATCTATATATATATATATATCTATCTACACATCTATATACCTATATCTATATGTAGATATATACTTATCTACACATCTATATATCTTTATATCTTTATATCTATATATCTATATATCTATGTCTATATATCTATCTATCTATCTATCTATCTATATATATATCTATACCTATATATCTATATATGCACATCTATATATCTACACATCTGTATATATATATATATATATCTATATATAGTGCCACCCAAGACCTGTGCTTGTTGATTTTTTATTGATGTTTGCACTACGCCCCAGGCAGTAATGGAACAATATCCCAGAGAGCAACAGGACTGTATCCCAGGAAATGGCGGAACAATATCCCACAACTCAAGAAAAAGGAAAGCATGAAAAGACAAGAAACAGAATCACATCATGATTTGGCAACCATGTGAGCCACCCCCTTTCCCAAGCATTTCCCCCAAATCCTCATATTTTGGTGGCCACCCTTATCCCCTGCTTATCCCATCTTCGGCGGCTGCCATTGAGTTTTGCCGTTGTTTTCCAGTTCTTCGTTCTTTCGATGCGGATCTCCGACCGCAGCCACTCCTTAGTGCGAAGACATTTTTCATTCGGTCCAGTTGCCATGGCTTTGGCCTCAATGTGAAAGGCTAAGCTGTGGACGCGCCGAGCTGGCCAAGAGGCAGTCTTGCAAACTGCTTGCCAGTCCTTCGGTTGCATTTTGCCCAAACCGGGCTTCCACAAATCATTCGTAGAAATGTAAGCCAATGCCAGCTCCTCACATTGACCTCATTTGCAAGCACACGAAGGTCCTACCGTTCGAGGATGCCTTGGCTTGTCACATGGCACTCATTGAATGTCAATCTGTCAATCTCTCGTTCATGCTACGGCCTCCCCGGAAGGCGGCTTCGTCACCGCGGCCGTTGCCTTCGCTGAAACGACGCGTATCCTCAAGATACGCCCAGAATGGCTGCAGAAAATCCTTACGGGAGAGAAGACGCTCGAGATTCGTGGCTCTAAGTGCCCTCACACAGGCTGGGTATCATTTGCAACCACAGGGGAGCAAAAGATTCGGATGAACTGGGACTGAATCAATGAATGAATGAGTGTATGAATGGTTCTTCACCGATGGTGGGCACTCCCTGGCATCAAGAATTGCCTTGCGCCTATCTTCCTTTTCGACCATTGCGGCCGCAGCGAGGTCCAACATTTTTGCTGTGCAGCCACATTGCCTCCCCAAAGACTCCGCACCATCAGGGGAGTGGCGTGGCGACCTTTGCTGGGAAAGCGTCTCAAGGAGCGAAAGATTGGTCTCCGCAATGACAAGGCCAAATCCTAGAAGTTGAAGGCAAGCCAAAATGGCGCAGAAAGCTGGGGAAAGCCACGCGGTTCTTCTATCCTCAGCTCAAGCGGCACTTTGTGCGCCCTTTGCGCGCAGCTCGCACGCAAGGCAAAGTGTGTTTCCAGAATGCTTCCCAAAGCTTACTGCCTCCGAAGCCCGGTAAACAACGCGATAGGTTTTCTTTGGCGCTCCGAAAACAGTTTTGGCAGCTGCAGATCTGCATCCAAATCTCACTGGTGTGGCTGAGGGTCCGGTGCATCTTGTCTTCCGCGTCGAAGCGTGCTTTGCAGAACGCAGAACGAACGCCATGCTCTCGCTTATGTTTGCATACGTAGAAAAAAGTTTATAATCCCTGCCCCTGGTTCCATCTAAGAAGCAGGACAGTCAAAACAATCAAGAGCTTTTGCAAGCCCCCTCCTTTGTTCCAATTTTGTGGGCAAGCCTTTAAAGCTATATAGTTCTAACCAATCCCCCGTCCATGTGAATTGCATGCAAGCCCATCATGTCTTGGTTTCGAAGCGAGATTTCCAGGACGATGGAAAGCCACACAAACACAGCAGTGTCATGCGGATCGAGATAGGGTAATCTTTATATTACATTATATTACCATGTTCTCTTCGTGTTAAGCGGCAGTAGAGCCATCCATGATCTTCCCAGGCAAGACCGACTCATCTTAGCCAGAGGAACGGCAGCAAGCGAAGCTTTGAAAAGCCAGTTCAGTGCTTGATTGTTCAGCAGCATCAAGAAAGCGTCGGTGCCATCCCGCAAGCCTCCTCTAAAACGAAGCTTTTGGCGCATCAGCTTTTGTCATCAAAATTCATAACATTATCAAGCTTTAGCAAGAAGTAATAAGTTGCGCCAAAAAATATGACGTTTGTCTTTCGCTTAGTCTATACCATCTTTAGATCCTTTTGGCTCAAGATTTTGGCTATGCGGCCTCGAATTCTTGCTATGAGAACTCTTGCATTGCTTCTTGCATCAGTGCTGCAAAACACTTGTGGCAGGCTCCTCATTGCAATTGGATGTAGACATTGCTCCTTCCCTTGAACCAGTCCAGATGCTCTGGACTCTGAAGAATCCTCACAGGCATCACCCTCAGTGGCGGAAGCTACCATGGCAGACTCAACAGCTGCGCCAAGATCTGAAGTGGCAACTCAAACCTTGGAAGCAGTGGTCATGGCTCAGGAATTTGCAAGAAACCACAGAAGAAGCATTAGCTCGCATTTTGGCAATGGTGGATCAGTTGCCACCACTTCAGCCTGTTTCTCAGATACCTGTTGTGCAGCAAGTCTTGGATCACAAATGTGCAAGCCGAAAGGAAATGACATCTATCATGTTCAATCTCCACCACAGCACAAGGCATCCGGGCAAATGAGCCGCGATCATTTTGTCCTTGTCTAGCCAGACTGGCGCATCTCCGCTGAGAATATGGGCTGAACCCTTCAAGAACGATACTGGCATCGATCAAAGGGCTCAGCGGGAAGTAAGAAGCGCTCGAAAGCCGAAATTTGTTGGGAGACTGGCCTTGTGAAAATAGGTTTGGTTTGCGTCAAAAGGTGCGATGTATGCATGTTTTTCTGTCCTTGTACAGCTTGTAAAGCCTCCAAGTTGCACAGTCCCGTGTTTTCTACCCTTTATATGCATACATACAGACAGACAGCCAGCCAGGCAGGCAGGCAGGCAGGCAGACAGGCAGACAGACAGACATACATACATACACACAGACAGACAGACAGACCGACAGACAGACAGACAGACAGCCAGGCAGGCAGGCAGGCAGGCAGACAGACAGACAGACATACATACATACATACATACATACATACATACATACATACACATATATATATGTAAATGTATACATATGTATATATATGTATATATATATGTATATATATATGTATATATATATACACATAGGGAGATAGATAGAGAGAGAGAGAGATACACATAAAAATGCACACACACACACATATATATAGATAGATAGATAGATAGATAGATAGTTAGTCTACGACTTGCCTTTAGATGAGCATACAGCACGTCCGCGACGCAAACGGGCCCCAGTGACCGAACGGTCACCATTCTTTTATGAGCGACTGCCAAGAACAATTCCTTTTGGCTCACCAGTGGTAAGAGGTTGAGACAGTTCACAAGATAATCGCTGACAGACAGCGACTGCGCATGGCTCTGAACAATCTTGAGCCGCCACTTTTTCGCCAACAAGTTTTGAGAAAGTAAAGAAGTGCTGTGTTGCCATGATGGAAGCGAGGCATGGCCCACTGAGACATACGTTTCATATTATAGTCGTGACGTTATCGCGCGATATTTCGGGGCCAACATACAGATACCCGTCTATATGTACCTCTGCATATCTGCTTCCAAGTTTGCTTGTCAATGGTAGACGTTTTTACACAAACACAATGTGGAGGAGATACTCTTGGTGTGCCCCCGCGGATGGACGACATGCTTGACAGAGCACGCGCTATGTGAGTTGAGGAGGTGGAGACGCAGGGCTGGCCGATTCCGATCTGGAACAAAACGGGAATTGGAAGCCAGACAAGCGAAGCGACAGGCTCGCATCAAAAAGGTTTGGAAGATCTCGGGCTTTAAGAAAATCCCCACAAGATGCCGCTGAGTGATGCAAGTTCTCAAACTGCAGCAGCATGTGGCTGGAACCGGGGCCCCACAACTCAAACCAAGCTTCTCAAACCAAGCGTGTCGTGGATGGAAAAAACTTTGACATGGACGGGCCAGGACAGGATATAGGGTTTGATGACTCATGCCATGAACCATTGTTTTCGCAGCAAGCTCTTGGTCAATGGCAGGGTTGTGGCTCGATGATAATACAATATTATTTAAGGGCTTCCGCCGAAGGAACGCATGAAGAGACTGAAGGAACCATCACTAGAAGGCCCCCAGATGGGCTTGGACCCGAACCCTGCAAAACAGGGAAGGTGCCACACGTCACCATTAAGAAACTGAGGGGACCCTCACTAAGGCCCCCTGATGGGCTTGGTAGAAGTCCTCCAGATGGGCTTGGACGCGGCCAAACGTCACCTTAGGAAACGCGACGAAACAGGGAAAATGTATAGTCATGACATGGTTCAAGCTTCTCTGGCGCGCTCCCCCTTGGAGGGGCCGGCGGATTTATTGAGCCTTGCGCCTTGACATGTTTTTTGGGTGTTGATCCCATTCATGATGACAATGACCAGCACGGTTACTTGAACCACAAGCCATACATGAGTCTTGAAACCAATCTATGTGAGAAGTTTATGTAGTGTTTATGATATAATTCTTCCAAATATAGATTTGCATATGTGTGTGCGTATGTCAGGCCCCAATCGCAGCAAACGATTGGAATGATCACCGCGGGGTTCCAGTCACCCAGGTTCCTTTGTCACCACATTCTTTGCTGCTCCCAGGGGATGAGGAGACTTCTTTGGCAGTGAGGGGTCGGTATTTTGATGATTCGGTGCCAGCAGTCGCCCCCCCACCAAACTCACTCTTGGATGGTTTGTCGACAGGACCATCCGCAGTGCCCAGGGAAACGCGGTCAACGTCATCGCTTGCACTTGAAAGACACTTGGCGTGACATGGCGTGACCACTTGCTGGTTGCGGTGGGTTTCTCTGAAATCCGGAAACCTCACAATCCCATTGTTTAACATCCTTTCCTCCATGAAAACACTGCAATGTTCAATGTTTGCATAATAATAATGCATAATATATTTCCATATGTTTGGACAAAACACACGTGCTTTAATTTAAACAATTTCACCAACGGTTAGCCTTGAGTCTCCAATGTCGGGATGATGCCGAATTACCGATATTTGTCAGGGGGCATGCTGAAACTATATAATTGAGGTCCCAAGTCCCATTAAAAGAGGATGTCCCCATCAAAATCCAATGAAAATCTTGGTAAAATCATGCAACCATTATGAAATCAAGGGATTTCTCATCCATTGAGAACCCCCAACCACAAGAACGCCAGGAAAATGCGCAGGTGCATTGCCTTGAGCGGAATGAGGGGTTTGAACAGACTTCGCGCCTGTGATGCGTGTGGTGGCAAAGATTTTGTAGCCATGATTAGCACAAATGAAGAAATATCAAAATATGATGTAACTTGTTTTGTTGCGCTCTTGTGATTAGGATGAAAACCATATGAAAATATAGAACCACCATGAATCATGTAGAAACGTGTTGACAACATCCCTAGATTTGGGTGAAAAAATACCAGACCCTGCAACAGCAACACGAATTGCGCATTTGATTAGTACAAAGAACAGAATCCTAGTTGGGACCTACTGCTGGAATGCCATCAGGTTGATGAATGACAATTGAATGACCATGCAGCGGGTTACTATCATGCTGACACACGACTGGTCACACGTGTCAAGGCAGTCTGTGCTTTTGCTTCACATGGTCCTCGGTACAGAGCCAGGCAAAATTTCTGGTGAATCGACAACGCTTGGTGGAACATTTTCCATGCTTTGGCTGGGTGGGTGCAGATGTGCACAAGTTCCGAATGGACAACTCGAACATCCTTCGACCTCGCGTGTTCCCTGGTCTGGATATTATCACTCCCGGTCCCATCATGCAGCCAGGCTAAAGTTGCTGAATTTTTTAATGGCCGCATCGCGGCGAAATGCACAGAGACAGCCTCCAGGAAGCAGATGTCCATGGCCGTTCATCTTAATTTGTCAATATCCTGAACCACATTAGGATAGAAACATGTCCTGATTTAATCAGCCTGATTTGGCAACAATTTTTGTCTCACCAAAACTCTTTTCTTGTCCTTCCTGTTGTTTGTTTGTTACCATGATGTTATCTTCATGAACATCGCCAAAAAAGCTGGGTTTCCAGCTCTTGCTGTGTCGACTAGAGTGCGCGGAGAAGGGGACAGGGGAGAAAGTGGTTCTCCTTAAAAGCTCAAATGCCAGCGATATTGTCATGGCATGGCTCATTTTTGGAAACTTTTGTTTGGACACATTAGGAATAACGATGAATTACCATACATCCTCAGATACCGGCAAGTAGCCAAAAGAATCCCGAACTTGCGAATGTGCAAGGGTAAAACGGATGTGAGTTTCATTGTCGCTTGGAGACACCCCTGTCATTCCACTCGCATTTGGGTTTGTCTGAAATGGAGTACCCCAAAACCCAGTGATTTGTCATCGTGTTCCCCATGAATTTCCACGTGTTGGGTCTACCTCATTTTCAGGCACCATTTTCTGGTCTGGCGGTCTGATCGCCAATCTTCCACTTCCGGGTTGCTGAGTCCAAGAAAACAGGCCCACTCTCCGGAACTTGATACGTTGAACATGGGCCTGAGAATGTGCCCGCTGGCAATCAAACATGGCCCGGAAAATCCCCAAGGGATAGTGCAATGTTTTTCCAGGTTTTTTCCCATTGAAATGCCCATTTGGTGGTTTTCTGAAATCACCCAAATCAGCAATTTTAATAGGATTTTCCAGTATAAACAATCCATTTTGGGGTGCCTTTATTTTAGGAAACCCTCATTTAGTTCCGGAATTTCCTAGCCATGTTTGATGACAGGAGGGTAACTGGGTGGTTCCACGGCAGCTTGGTCAGACCTTGAAACGGTAGCACCATGCCAGAGCTGGAGAAAAAGGACGTGAACGGGAGGAAATCTGGGTGAGTTTTGTGGGAATGGAACATAGATTTGTAAGAACAGATTATATTTTGGCAAGGAATCGAGTTGGTGGGCAATGGGTGGTGACAGTTCTGGAGTGTTGCTTTGGATTGTCCAGACGCTGTTGGATAATGCTTCCTTTAAGATCCTTTAGGGGTGTGTCACTCCATCGGGCCTAGATTTTAAGGACTATGACAGATTTTTGGATGTCAACATAGTTTTACAACTCTTGGAATTTGATTAATCGCATGTATGTGCGCATATACAAATCCATGTAATTATGCACATATAGGATATATCAGAATGCCAAAAGTTTGGCAACTTTTAGAGACGAGCATCCAAGTACGTCCAGTTTTCCAACATCTCACAAGGGCCTTCCAATTTGAAGGTGGCCCTCAGCACTGCTGTAAACTGCGCTGCTGTTTGGCCAGAGGTGGTGATTGCCTCCATAGGACATGGACAGATTCCAGAATTGGATGAAACTAGAAGAGGAAGAGAATTGGATGGAAACAAAACAGGAACTCCATGGAAGCCCCATTTGATGGCAACACCTATGGATACCTATGGTTCCATACCATTCAACCCAATCCCAAAGACCCTTGCTGTGCATCAGCAGTAGCACACCTGCGTGGTTGAGTAGCGACCTACACTCGCGCCATTTGCGGACCTAATATTTTTCGCGGGGCATGCGCGATCATGTCCCGCCTATGTTGGTCAACACGAGAGACCAAAGTCCGGCTCTCAGCCAATGGATGCGGCGCCAAATGATCCAGTCCAAAATTTGCAAGAAAACACTGTCACCATCAGGAACCCAAGCAAAACAATCACGGCAATATCAGCAAGAGGATGGCACAAGAGTCTGAGGTCTATCTGGCCATCGGCAAAGGCTGTTACGGATGCTGTGGCTGGTGGCAGGGTTGATATAGATATAACATGATACAACTTATTGATATAACCTCTGGTCAAACGAAATCCGCCATGTATAGGTGATTTTCCCATTAAACCCGATTTACATAGGTTTTCAATTGCCATGTTTGATTGCCAGAGAGTACAACATACCAACGCCCGAGCACCGTATCATTCTTTGACTGTCGCATTAAAGTAAAGAGACGTTGGCTGTTTCCAGCTTAACATCATTCATTCCGACTAGTTGCCACCGTGGGGAATTTGCCGCAGAAAGTCAACCCTCATCAGAGCATATATAGTCTTTGCAAATGGTCCATAATTCACCAGCAAATTGGCAGGATACTTAGTCAGTTTGTTATGATAGACCGCTGAAAGTTCACCTTTTTTCCTTTTTGAATATTTTCATTGAGGGATTTCTATGAATTTCTCATATTCATCGCTGCTCAGGATTTTCCTGGTCAAGTAGCTCTATTTCCCATTTGTGGAGCTACGAAGGGTTTCTGGAGGAGTGGCAGCTGCAATTTCCTGACCCGAAATCACGATGACTGATCCGCCCCGAAATCGCCACAGCCGCCACAGCTGCAGGATGTGCGTGTGGTGGTGGAGGGTATTACTGGCCTACTTGCCATCTCCTCTGGAAGAAGCATTCACATCTTGGCTCCTCGGCGGGACCTTTGATGAGCGAGGGTTCAGGCGATCAAGCCCAAATGGATGAAATTGCTTGCAATTCTCAAATTTCTTCTAGATCGTAAGATTGGGCAGGGCACTATTTTTTGTTATTCTGTCTTACTTCGGGGTTACCAGGTTAACAGCCCTGTGCAAGCCACCAGGATCCCTACACTCCGGCGAAGCCGCGTGTCTCTTGGATGGATGCGCACAAGGTGCGGGGCTGTGGGACTTGTCGGGCCATTGGGTGCAGCTGTGGTGGATCCGCAGGACACGATCTATGCCATGCATTTTGACCCGCAGACGGGGGTCCTCTTCAGCTCCGGTAAGGACTGAGTTACGGTGATGGCATCCTGAGCTAAAAGGGTAAGTTGATGTGTCAGATGAATTCAAATGATGTGTTTGCCCACACAACTAGGACATGATCACAATACCCCGCCATACTACTCTATATATCAAACAATATCAATAAATATAATCATATATTAATATTGTAATCATATATAACACCACTTGAATTTAGTTAGTTTGAATTAGTTTGACGTACCCTCGGTTTCATCAAAAGGTGGCTAGCTGGGAAACACCCCCCAGAAAAGTTATTTTGGGGAACCATCAGCTACTATAAATGGGGCCTTTCCAATTGCTAGTTGTTTTTTAAGTTTTGGTCATCGAAGAATTTTTGCACTAAGGTGAGCTGTGCTGCCCGATTCAAAGGTACCAGAAGCATGGATGATTCCAGATAGGCAGAACCATATTCGGGTGCGTCTCTCTGTCCCTTCCCTCCACCAGGCAGAACCATGGTTGTTTTTGGTGTCAACACCAGTAAGAGGCCATGCGCGTGTGGAGTGGGGGGGGTCGGGGTGGGGTGGGGTGGGATGTTAACGTTCATTGCGACTGCAACCACATAGTACGTTCTCTTGCACTTCCACACGTACGTCATGCTACGCTGCTGCACGTTCTCTTGCGCTTCCACACATACGTCATGCTACGCTGCTGCGCGTTCTCTTGCACTTCCACACGTACGTCATGCTACGCTGCTGCACGTTCTCTTGCGCTTCCACACATACGTCATGCTACGCTGCTGCACGTTCTCTTGCACTTCCACACATACGTCATGCTATGCTGCTGCACGTTTTCTTGCACTTCCACACGTACGTCATGCTACGCTGCAGCACGTCCTCGTGCACTTCCACACATACATCATGCTACGAGCCCGAAGAGCTCGCTATGCTGATGCTTGCAAAGCTTGGACAGGAGCCTTCAAACAACAAGTGCCTCAAATGGCAAAACGTTGCCCACAACTGCGGTGAGTTTGTGAAGCAGTTGGGAGGAAGCCCACAAAAAAGAGTTCTTCTTTGGCCGGAACGCAGGCTTTGGACAGACAGTGGGATGGTTAAAAGCACGATTCCCTGGCAGTTGAACACACATAAAGATCATAAAGGTTGCAGACAAGATTTCAGAAAAAAATGGAAGTACTTGTATGCTGCAGTCTGGCGCAAGAGCGTCAAAGGCAATGTCCTGAAGAACCTCGGGCAACTTTGTGCTTGAAAGGAAAAAAGGAACTTTTTGGCGAAACCCTCGACGAACAAAACTCCTGTTTCGTGCTTGTAAAACACTAGATTTTCCACTTTTGAAGTGGCCCTTCCAAGGGATTTGCACCAGAAAATGTATAAATTGCTACAGTTTCGGACACTTCCCTCATCGTGATGGCACTGTGTGATGTCATCACCGACACGGCCTCTTACAGATGCTGCTACCTTGTTTTTCTCCTGGTGGGGGGGAGGGGGACACCCGTGTGTGTATATATATATATATCATATTATACAGCACAGATTTAAGAAAAAAATAGATGGATGGATCGATAAACGGGGAAATATACAAACGAATTGGATGCAGGAGCCGCTTTATTTGGAAGTAAAAACCCATGTTTCCGGTAGATTTCCCCTTAACATGTCCCAATTGAAGTTCAGATTTTCCCACTTTTGGGTGCGTTTTTTCCCCAAATTTTTGCTGATTAAAATCCCCATGAAAAATCCATATATTTTTGCTAGTGAACTCCCCCAACACTCCCATTTTTTTCACCTGCCAGGACCGGTGCATCAAGGCATGGGAAGTTCTGAACGAAGAGCTGTCGCTGATGGGCACGGCTCCAGAGGCACATCAGAACTGGGCCTCTTGGATGCCATGGTAGGAAGCTGATGGGACTCAGCCTCTGGTGCTTTCACAGCTATGGATCTGGGGAAAGAAAATGAACCGAGCTGGGCTTCAAGTTAAACTGGCTGGTACAACTGGTATAAGCTGGTCATTTCACAGTTTGCTATGGAACAAATTGACCACTTGTAGATGATTTAGCGATTCATATATTAGAGATATATAATGATTTACCTGGATTTTCATCAATTCAATCAACCAAAGCGGGGGCTTACAGCAGCAACAACTTGGCAAAGATGGTGATTTAATGGCGATTTAATTTAGAGTGTGGGACGCTGTGGGTCCCCAGTTTTTACGTGATTTTTAGCTGCTTTTTACTATTTTTTTCTAGTTATTTATCACTGATTAAGTTTCTAGTCCTAGTCTCAAAGAAACATCATATTA
>Ga0126342_10019993_pt1 | contig 11309 bp, 14 predicted proteins | sample Cyp1metagenome_FD_92528 | JGI IMG/M metagenome (GOLD analysis project Ga0126342, IMG submission 92528) | Coral microbial communities from Lord Howe Island, Old Settlement Bay, Australia - Cyphastrea 1 metagenome | ecosystem: Host-associated > Invertebrates > Cnidaria > Coral ...
CTCTTCTTTTGCGTTCCCCTCTTCGCGTCCTGGTTAAGTAACTTTCATTTCATTTTCATCTTCATCTCACTTTCATTTTCATTTCATCTGCCCCGCTGCGGTGGGGCGTGTGTGTGTACCATCCGAATAGATGTAAAACTTCTACGAATTGCAGGGGGTCACCGGGGTCCCGGGGGGGTCGGTGACCAACGAAGACACCTCCCCGGGACCCGTGCAAACGTACCTGCGGGACTGTGGTGGTGCACCTGGGCGCAGGGAAGTCGCAGCTGGTGGCCACCACAGTCCCATATATATATATAATTTTCATGTCTCCTGAAATAGGGAATTCTGGGGTGTTTTTGCACGTCCGATGCATTCTACATCACCAATTCGCAAAGATGTTCCTGAGCAAGTGTGTGTGTGTGTGTGTCAATCTGTGTTGCCTTAACAAGGCCGTGGCAGCGTCTTGGTTACTGGAGTTTCTGTCTACTTACCAGCTGAGAGGGAAAAAAAACATCCAGTGAAACAGGCAGGTGGTGGCTCCGAGAGTCGTATTTGCCGTGATTCCAGGCTCCCTGATATTGCGAACCATCTGCAAAGAAGTAGATGCCCAAGCCACTACACTGACCTCGCCACCGGTGAGCGCTGAAACCAAGGTTTCTGGAATATGTGTAGGGCCTCATGCCGAGCTGCCATTGTACCACCACCCGTCATATTTGTCTCCATTGGCGTACTCCTTGGGTAGCATCAGGGGATACAGAACACGGAAAGGGCAGCCTTCTGCGATGGCTATTGATGGGGCTAGAATGCTGTTCTGGATGACCATAACATGTCGCAACCTCTTGCATCTGGACTGTCCTGGGAAAAAAATAAAAGGGAGGATATGGTGGTGGCTGTTTCTTTTCTTAATAAGTGCCGATGTTCAATGTTGGATGCTTGGTATTGATGCTTCATGTACAAGGGAGGTGCGAAGTAAATGGCACGAGGTGTTTCACCGTATTCGCGCTGTAGTGTCTTCAGTTTTGGTAGCCGTAGCTTCATATGTTTAGGTTCGTTGATGCTTTTATGTTTTCTACGTCCAATATTGTGTTGCCAATGTATTCTGGGTGTGGAAATTGTTTGTCTATGTGCAATTGATCTTGATAGAGATATTTTGGCCTGCCAGCGGGTTGGTGGTTTAATTGCCCTGAAAGACGTCAGCAGGGATCATCATCCCGGGTAAGGCAGAAAACCCTCGAGATTTGATGGTGTTATCGGCAAAGCCCCCTTGGTTTCAATCAAAGCATCCTGAATTCCTTTTCCATGACGCCTTCCATCTTGCCAAGCTCCTTGTCGGTCAACGGCAATGTGTTCTGTGAAGCTTGGGAAAACATGGAGTCAACTAAAAATTTGGTGTTCGTGCAACATTCGGAACTCATTCAAAAGGATCAGGGCACCCCCCCAAAAAAAAAGTGCTGTTTAAGTGTGGCCTTTTGAGCACGATCAAATCCGTTCCCACAAGTGCTACAACCCCTCCCTGTTTCGGGGAGTTGGCCCATCTGCAGCCAGGCTCCTTCGTACTTCAAGTTGGTGGGGCTAATGTATATACCTTGCCCATGTTTCCTGCCCTTGCACCATTGGCCATCGTACTGGCTCCCATCCTCAGTGGTCAATCTCCAAATGTGACCAATGGGATCATATGTTATGATATGGGTTTGTTTGAAAATCGAGTGACAAAAACAACAATTTGCTAGAGTGTGGGGTTCGGGGTATAGATCTGATTTCGAGACATACCCATGCCCATATCCCCAAATGCCTCAGCGTAGCAAAATTATCGCACCAGGTGCAATAAATATGAGTGTTGTATTCAAACTTTATGCTGGTAAGTTTGAGCACCCAATGCTGTCTCACCCAAAATGGCATTCTCTCCACTTTTTCTGTCGCAAGCGAGCTTGCTTGAGATTGCTGCATTTCGCAGCTGGTCTTTCTGTCACCTCCAGGTAACCGTTTGGCCCTGTCCGGCCATCAAAATGACTGCACTGGCGCAACTTTCTTGGCCAGTGCATGCTGTAAATGTCCACCGCGAATGACAAACTTTTGTTCCCAGCCACACTTCAGCAAAATGCTCCACTCCAGCACTTCATGGAAAATCATACCCGTGAATGCCAAAGACATTTAGATCTCTATCTTCAACAATCAAAATATGACACCAGAAACATCAACAATCAAAACTAAATACATATTTGACATGTATTGAAATGTATATACAGTATAGACATCTGCTTAGACATATCCTATGACATGTTCGTTGATCTTTCCCTCTATTGAGGTTTCCCAAGCTACGCTTCGTCTCAGTCTTCGGCATCGTCGTCATCGTCGTCGTCCTTGGACTCGGCCTCCGCAGCCTTGGCCTTGGCTTCCTCGGCCTTGGCATCGTCCTCCTCCTTCTTCTTGGCCTTCTCCACCTGGGTTTTGATGACTGTTCCGGAAATTTCATGGTGATATTATACATATATATATATATATATATGTGTGTGTGTGTGTTTTAAGTATATATATATATACATACTTATAAATATATCTATAGAGAGAGAGAGAGAACGATAAAGAAACAATATAAATATATATATACACACACAACAATATGTATGTAGAATGGTGGTTGAAAATAAGATTTCATTCGGATTCTTGATTTTACCCTCTGGTAATTTCTTACGCTTATGGAAAATCACCATTTGAATCGGGAAAACAGTGAATTAAACAGGCCATGGCTGCGGTGGTATTCGTATCACTGCGATGGTTATCATGATTTATCTGGTGAATTGTTTATCCTTACATATTACATATTTACTCCCATTTTAATAATTGCTATGTATTATCATGTGTTACTGTTTTATAGTTATATTATCTCTCTCTTACTACACACTATCTTATTGTTGCTATTGTTATTCATATTATCCCCCATTGAGTGGGTAGCTAAGAATTGTATACTGTATAACAGCATGTAATAACAGTAGTCTGAATTCTGGAGAGTTGGTGATTATATCAAATTATATTATACTATATGGTAGGACAAAAGCCCAGAAAAAAAAACTGATGATGATGTGTAATCTCTGCCCCCTAATATGAAATACCCCCCAGCGAAACCGCGGTGGAATGCATTTCTCTCTCCATTCTCAGATTTTCCATTGAATCCACAGAGTGATTGGATGCACAGACTGAGTCGCTGACAATAGGCCACCAAGACTTTCCCTTGGGATTGACATCTTTATATAGATATTTTTTGGGCTAACAAGTTGTATCAAAATATGTAGTTGCCTCAAAATGACCAAAACTTGACCAACAATTAACGGGGAGATCGTAATTTTCCTCATTCAAACTGCCATCATGTGCACCTCTCCAAAACGGCCCTGCCTCGCTCAGGGCCTTCCACTTCGCCACGAACTTATCGGCTTCGGCGACGTCATCAGTGATTATGACGTTGTCCTCAGATTTGCTTCAGAGAGGTCCCAACAAAAAATATTCCCTACAGATTCCCCAAATGGTTGATTTTCCATTGGGAAAATAACAAATCACCTTAAACAAGGCCAGGTGTCAAAAATGGTGTTGCCCTTCACCTGACAACCACGCGACCAAGCAACCACTGTAGAGGAAAAAAACCTTCTGGTCTTGAAACAGATTGGTCAAATAGGGGCAGGATCCAGAGTGGAACGAAAAATCCAACAAATATAGAGATTGCACCACGAAAGTCTGGAACCCACATTTGTGACTGATGATGTTTCTTGGCCAGTCCCGCCTGCCAAAGGTCAAAACCGATGAAGCCAAAATCCTCGTACTTGTAGAGGTTGTCATCATCCACAAACTCCGGGTTGGCAATCTTCTTGGCCTCCCAAATGCCTGGCAGTCCGGGTCAAAATTGGCAGCATACACAAACGCATTAATTACATTGCATTGCATTGCATTAAATTGCATTACATTGAATTACATGCATCAGTGCATATATACTTACCTTATATTCCCCAAAAAAAAATGCTAGGGCGTCAGTTTCAGAGTTGCTGGTTGCTGCAAGAGAAAATTGTAAGAATTAAGATTTCACTAAGACCTCCGATTGTTTCTCTCTCATGATTTTTGGCGCATCCCCCACCTTTGTACGCCGGATTGGAGATGCGCTTCACAGTCCACTCACCTTTGTACTCCGGATTGTCAATCATGGGCGCCTCCCACTCTCCATCCTCTTCATCATCCCAGTCATCTGGTTTCTTGGCCTTTTCATCCACAATGCGCTTCTCTTCGACCCAATTGTCGGGTTTCTTGTCCTTGCGGGGACGCAACGGTCATTTTTCAACACCAAACAACGGTCATTAAAAAAAAAAAAAACTCCATCAGGCGCCGAATTTTCAGGCTTTTGTCAGGGTTTATGTAAGGTTGCGTTGGGGTTTGTTTAGGGCTTAATTGGAGTTAGTTTATACTCTATTTCGGATTGGTTTAGGATTGTTTAGGGTTAGCTAAGGTTTATTTTTAGTCTATTCAAAATTGGTTATTGGTGTATTTAGGGTTGGTTTACGGTTTTCTGGGGTTGGCTGAAGGTTTATTTACGGTTTATTTAAGGTCGCTTCAGGGTCAGTATATATTTAGGGATAGGTTTCTCGTTTGTTTGGTGGTGGTTTAGGGTTTATTTAGGATTGGTTTAGGATTTCTTAGGGTTGGTTTGTTGGGGAAGGGATGTTTAGGGCTTAGGGTTTATTTGGGATGTATTTACCACTCATTTCGGGCGTATTTACGGTTTATACCGCAAGACTGAAACATGTAGAAACTATATAATGATCTTAACAACCCCAACGAAGCACCTTCGGAAGCGAAGCGACACAAGTATAAGCGCATAAAATATGGAAACCATAGGGTCAGATTTAAAACAAAAACAAGAAACTCCGCAAGCAAGAAAACGAGAAAACCAAGAAAAACGAGGAGACCCAGAAACCAAGATACCAAGAAATCAAGAGACCCAGAAACCATGAAACCAAGAGACCCGGAAACCAAGAAACAAACCGAGAAACCAAGAGACCCAAACACCCAGAAACCCAGAAACTGGGGAGAATTGCGAAATGAACAGACTCCCTTCGTTGGCAAATGACCTTGTTCTCGCGTTGAAAAATGACCTCCCCCCCTCCTGCCTCCGGATCATCCATCATGGAGTCATCAACCCAGTCGCTGGGCTTCTTGTCCTCAGGGTCTTTGATCTCCTTGGGGGCCAGTAGCTCCCAGTCCTCCTTCAGAGATCCCTCATAGATCTTCTCGCCATCGATTTCCACGTGGGCCGTGTTGTCTGGCTTCAAGAGGAGCCTATAGACATGGGAAGTTCCTTCACCTTCCTGCTTGTAGGCCAAGTCAGACTTCTTCAGGACGTTCTTGCCCTTGTAATTGAAGATGAGGTGGGTGCGCTTGGTGTACCCGCACTTGTCAGGCCCAAACATGATGTTGTAAGGGGTCGGATCACCGAAGGTGGTGGGATCGCTCAGCTTGGGGCCAATCTTCACATAGCCACCGCCACACTCAATGTCCTTTTCATACTTGGCCTGCAGGGGAAAACCGTTGTTTGGAGAACACCACTTTAAAGTTTAAATCCAAGTCTAGGTCCTAGGTATGTAACCTCTGACAACCTCTGGCCATCTTTGGCATTCCATGGCTCAAAAGCCGCGCTTCATTAGCTCGGTGCACCCCTCCATGCCTGGTACTGGATGATGAGGTCCTTGCCCGCATTGCTGAAGGAATCGAAGCCCGCGGAGAGGCCGAAAAATCGCGAGTCTTCGACGGTCTGGATACCTCCACATTCCCCACACTGCAACGACCCAATTGGAGTTGATTGCCCGCTGTCGATGGGATGAAATCAGCATTTCAACTAGGGGGAGGAAAAACACTTATGGCTAATCAGCATCTGAGCGAGGGGAAAAATGACTTCAACACCATTTCCCCTTTCGAACGGTCACGCCCAACCAAAGGTTGCAGCTCTCCAGCCTTGATCCTCTTTGGCATCGGCAAACCATTTGCCAGCGGTCGCTGTCCACGTGCCCTGGCACTGTTTTCAAGGCACTTCCAGAAGCAATACAACACAACACAAGACAAAATGAAAAAGTATATATATAATTCAGAAAATAAATAGTTAGTCATAGTTGATCATCATAAATTCCAGTATTTTGATATCCTGAAGTAGGATGGAACAGTTTAACATCGATGAGCTCCTGGGTGCCATCGCTCTTCTTCCACTCACTGGACGTCCATCGGCTCTCCCATCCGTCGCCGAAGGTCTCCGAAAAGTAGACGGTGCCTCGGGGTTCTCACCCCAAAAAAGGGGAAATTTGTATGGCAAATGTGGTAAATAAAAGGTGGAATAGCATTGATCTCAACCAAAAATTGGGAACTGTATGATGAAAAAAGAAAACCGCCCTGGAATCACATCAATTATCTGGCAGGAACTGAGCGATTTACCAATTTAGGAATGGGTAGTGGTCAGAATGCTGGGCACCAAGAGGCCCCCTCTTTGAAGACATTATACCCTTCATTTGGGTGTCCTATCATTTTGAGCCGTAGTTCATGAGCTTGGGGATTTTCCACGAGCCACCTGAAGGTGTTGATCACCTGTATAAACCGAGCTGCCACTGGCGGTGGCCAAAGCACCCAAGCACAGCGCACGACGCATGATGTGTTGTTTTTGGGCGGGGAAGCACGCCGCGTTTTTGGAGGGAGCTAACTGATACTGCAGCAAAGCGTATACGGTTTTAGATGGATTGTCATGAATCATCACGATTGCTCCACTCAATTGGTGAAAAGGGAAATACTACGAAAACTTAATGAGAACCGTGGTTGTTGGAGGGTAGCGTCCAACCCCAACATGCGGAGTTGCTGGCTCGTAATTCAACCACTTGTAGTTGTCACTGTGGTCGCAGAACAATTGTTGCAAGCAAATCCATCAGGCTCAGTGTGGAAAATGGACAGCATTTTCATTTGTTCCTCTGGGAAATCAGTCCGCAGGTAGTCGCAGGGCAAGGTGAGGGCCAAAATTCTCAGACAAGTCTCTGGCCATACTTGCTTGCCTTTGCCATGGCATTTATCTGCCAAAAACTCTCCCACATATTTTTGTCCGGTCCTTAGCCACTCAAATCAAAAATAGCAGCAGCTTCAGCTGCATGAAACGCTTCACCCGCTTCACAGTAGGGCTCTTCATCGGCCAATCATTGCAACCACTGCCAAGTGACTCTGTATTTTCAAGTGTGCCATTGCCACTTCTCAGGAAGAGTTTGAACTCACCCTCATAGTAGCTGGCACCACCATCTAAGTCCTGGCAGTCGGGTCCGCAGACCTGATGGCATGAGCAGAATGAGGAAAAAACAGGAAGTCGAATATGAACCGCATTGAAGATTGATTGGCTTCCAGCCCCAATTTTTGCCTATCCAAAAAAATGGGCGCGGCCATCCCCTAAATTCCTTTCACGAATCACCATGTTCCCCCATCAAAATAGCCATCGGTATGCGGTATGCGGTATGCATCACCATTTTTGGACATCTCCATTTCGAAATCTCATGGTCCAACACAAGGCCACCATTTTTTAGCCAGGTGTGCACTCCTCACGTCCGAAGCCAAAGGCTTTCCTGCGGCAGAGAAATCCCTTCGAAAAAGGGCCTAAAGACCCTGCCTCTTTGTTGGATCTATTCCTATTTGGGATATTCAAGACGGGGATGGGGACTACTAAGGACTACTACCCTTCATCGAACATGGAAATGTGATATTGCAAACAGGAATCATTGTGACATTGTGCAAATGGATGTGCATCAATGTACCAGATCCTAGATGGTATTGGAGGAAAGTGTCACTAGGGAAATTTGGCATTGCGCTACGACGGTTGATTCTTCAGAATGCCAGTGTTTTTGCTGTGCTACTGGGGCAATGTACTGGATCCATGCATTTAGGGCACCACTTTGCTAGAGGAAATTGAAGATGATCGGGAGATGTGATGAAAATTGGTTCCATTAGCCAGTTTTGAACCCCATTGCACTCCCAATCTCATGTTTTCGTTCAATCCTTCACTGCCCCTACAGATAGCTATGTCCACTCCGTGGAAACAACCTTCTTGTTGGGTGAATCCTGGTTTTGGAAGATATCACACCATTTCTGTTGATGAAATAAAGGTCTCTTTCCACAACGGCAGCTCCTGCCGATATCGGACTCCAGCACCTTTGGCTGCGTGCGGTGTTGAGCCTGCGGTAGACGGGCACCGCGTAGGTTAAGCAGGGTTTATGGTAGATATTTCTATACTTAACTGAGTTAAGAGTTAACTGTGTTTATTGATTGATGAACCAATTTTGAACTGGGGGTCCACTGACATCGCCCAACTATCAGGTCTAGAATCACCTACCTAACGCCTTCCCTTGGGGACCCAACCTGCTGCACCAAGTGCGTGAGGTCGGCCCTTAGAAAAGCATTGGCTGCTGGGTGTGGGTCAGAACTTTGTTGCCCTAACATGGAATGAACACTGGTGCCTGGTAGTTTCACATGGCAATTGATTCCCAGAGGTCGATGGGATTTATCACTGGATGTGACTATGATGACCATGGTTGACCCCATGGTTGACCTCTTTTAACGGCCACCACTGGCCACCACCTCAAGACACCATCCGCATGCTTCTGAGCAACATTGCTGGGCTGGGTCACAACACAAAGGATGTGAAGCAAAGATGGCAGCAGGGACCAACAAACATCAATAGCCTGCAAACTATGTACCTAGGTTTCCCTTGAATCTATTATTCATCCAAATCTATTGCATGGTACAAATGTTTGGCTTCTAGACATCTCTAGACTGGGTGGATTTTCGTGTTGAAAGAGTGAAACTGTCGGCGCTTTTTTTGGGCGCCCTTGAGCCATCAACTGAAGGATTTCTGGAGCTGACGACCTCAAAAGTCAGCTTTCAAGGTTCGCATTGCTTTGGACAAAGAAGAGGGCCGCTTTAGCACCATTGACCTATACTCATGGGCCCATAGGGAGTATCCCTCTCAGAGCAACCCACTAAAGAAAGTCGATGTTTGAATCCTTTTCAATCATCCACAGTTCCGACAACACACAACAGTCACAACAGTCCCGAGCTCGAGCTGTTTCCGGGGTGAGCACTTCTGGACGAAAGTTTCTGTCAGTTCCAGATGGCGGCGCAAGAAAAAGAGATGCAGGTGCAAAGGCTTGCAATGTCAACCACGCCTTCTAAAATTCTGCGTCACGTGATAGCTCATACCCCCTGCACCAACGTCAGTATCCGCAAAAATCTCTTTCAGGGACCCGATCCTAACAAGCATCTTTGGGTATTCGGTATAATCCTGACTCATTGCACTCATGCAACCTGTGGTGGGAGCCCATTCCCATGTCTCTGCTTTCGAAGACTTACTTTGCACCTCTCGGCCGGGGCAAAACCCCCGACGGGCGGTACAGCTGAGCGTGCCCTTGCGCGTTGATCGGCACACCCAGCAGGCTCTGGCCCCTTGGAATCCACGTAAGATCCCCATGTCAAAAAAAATGAAGAGGAAAATCAACTGTTTCTTCCTTGGGTTTAAATGAAGGATCCTCCTTTTTAAAGGGACTTCAATCCACTTCAGCAGCCGTTTGCTGCTGGCATTGGATGGCCAGAACCTAGAAGTAACTGATTTTGGATTTGCGTCTGTGACGCCGTGCGAATAGACCCCCTGGCACCGTGCCCTGGGAGGTTCGCCAAGAACCTGAGCCCCACCGAAATGGCTCACAGCAAATAAGGCAAAACCGGTCGTCGCTTGGCCCACGTTGAAATGGTGGTTCAAAATGGGAGAAGTACACAATCCCTGTCAAATATATTAAATCCCCCTTGTCCTGATTCGTAAACAAACATCCCGGAAGTTCAACTTGACAAAATACCCAAGAATGAGGCACAGTGGAAACAGACTTGAAACAACCATGGTTGTGTTGAACTTGGGTCACTGGGACTTATGCCTACTTTTTGTAAGTGTTTGCCAGAGAGCCACTTCTGGCACGCGGTGCACATTTCCGGACTCTCGCTGGAGAGTTCTTGCGAACTGCTCTCTTGCTGTGCCTAGCACAACTCATCAAAAGGGACCCGATTGCTCAAAAATCCCAGAGCTCAAAAACTAAAACAATTCCTCTTCCATCAAACTTCAACAAATGTTGGCACGTCTTCGCGGCAGCAATGCTATGCCCTCTCACAGCGACGAAATTTTATGACGAAAGCAGTCAGACCGACTCGACATGCTCTATGCTCCAAGGCCTCAGGGCAAGAGCATCTGGCATCAAAACATGGCCCGTCTCTTCGTTGGATCATGCCTGGTGATGTAGGTGCTTCAATGGAATTCTCCACATGCAAAATAACACTCAAAAGGAATCTATATGTCCACCAACCAATGTTTGGCACCAACTTCCCACATATGTGTGTGTGTGCGCAATATGTCATATCTTGACCCTCGTAAGATTCGAAGAAATGTTCCACCTGTCATCGCAAATCCCTGCTGACCAAGTGACGTAAGGACGGTTGCCATGCCTTGGGCTGCCCAGCCTGACCCATGTCCAACAAACCACGGCGCAATCTAAGTTGGACCTCTTTTTTGGCGGGCAAAACATATAACTCGGTCAGTCAGTTTATTACCAAAAACACAGTTGGAAATATCAAATGCCGTTGCTGACTCAATTGCAGTTACCTCAATTTATATACCTCAATTCTGCTGACTGAATGCAAATCTTGCATCCTGGTGGTTGGCTCATGAGGCCAAGAGAACATCTTCAGTTTTTGTTGCTTCCCCCTCTGGACCCTCTGGCAAATTTCATCTTCCCATGGAAAACTTTCCACCATCCCCTGCCCTGCACCTCGCTGGGAACTTCACCCTTCGGCACGATAAAGCAATCGCGACGCAGCTTGGCCTTGGTGCACGCCATCGCTGATGTCATGGATCCGGATGCCATGAGTCTTGATACATGTGCTAGGGCTGCTAGGGCCGAAACATGGGATATAATATCACTACCCTTTTAAGAGGAGGGGGGCGGGGGGTTTAAGATAGGTCAACATGGGCCAACATAGGCCTCAAGATGGGCCAACATAGCCCCAACATGGGCCAACATAGCCCCCAAGATGGGCCAACATAGCCCCAAGATGGGCCAACATCGCCCCAAGATGGGCCCACATTGCCCTCAAGATATGCCAACATAGCCCCGAGATGGGCCACAATAGCCCCAAGATAGGCCACCCACCATCAAAATATCTTGCGTTTTACAGCGTTTTTGTTGCTGTTCCCATTTTTCGGATCTTTTGGCTCCACATGGGTCAACATGAGGCCA
>Ga0126342_10019994_pt1 | contig 11309 bp, 10 predicted proteins | sample Cyp1metagenome_FD_92528 | JGI IMG/M metagenome (GOLD analysis project Ga0126342, IMG submission 92528) | Coral microbial communities from Lord Howe Island, Old Settlement Bay, Australia - Cyphastrea 1 metagenome | ecosystem: Host-associated > Invertebrates > Cnidaria > Coral ...
ATAAGATAGATAAGATAGATAAGATAGATAAGATAGATAAGATAGATAAGATAGATAAGATAGATAAGATAGATAGATAGATAGATAGATAGATAGATAGATAGATAGATAGATAGATAGATATATAGATAGATAGATAGATAGATAGATAGATAGATAGATAGACAAATAGATAGATAGATAGATAGATAGATAGATAGGTAGATAGATAGATAGATAGATAGATAGATATACATGGATGATTTGAGATGTGCCCCGATCTTGGGGGTGGACATCGATTTGGGGTTGCAACCGTAGCAAGCACTCCTCTCTCAAGGGTCCAAAATCAGCAAGGCATTTGGGGTTGCACCAGAGAATGTCGTTTAGAGGTATCCAATTGTTTCGACCACATGATCACAATTGTATAGCAGCAATCTACACTTGCAACAGTAACTCAGTTTCATCATGTTTGGTTTCTTCAAAGGAGAAGAGTTCCGACGCCAGAGGAAAAACACCTTGCAGAGGCTCAGCAAATCCAATTTCTTATCTTTTGTCCATGGGTAACCTCAGATACTCAAAAAGAAACACATTGACACTGTCAATATGTTCTGAAGCCTATGGCGACCAACAAAAAACAATCCAGTCGGATTACCATGTTGTTTGTTGGTAAATCATATGCTAGATCCAAATCGGTACATCAATTCCTAGGTAAATACGGTAAAAAAAATGAAAGCAACAACATGGTCAACATACTGTGGATGGGCCAGCGAAATCCAGTTGTCACCAGTTAATGGTAAACATCCCATTACCCATAGGATCCATGTATGGTATATATATGCTAACATTTACCATCAATATACCACAAATGTTAGCATATATACCAGCACCATGGATCCTATGGGTTCTGGGTTTCAACCATCCCAAATTGGTGGTGCAGGATTTCGCAACGGCCCATCCACCGTATGATCCACGGAATCCACAAACCTTGGCGCAAGAATGCGATGCAACTCACCGCAAGCTGAAATCATACGAACGGAACTGTTCCATATCCCATTAGTTAGTGATATTTCCATTATATGCCAATTATGTTTCAATTATTCCATCATCCCAGTTGTTATTTTTTTTAAATCTAAATCCCAGAAAATTATTAAATGTATCGTGGATATATATATATATATATATATATATTCCATGTCAATGATACATGATATCATCCAAATTTCTATCATCATATTCCATATTTCATATTCCATATCCCTGTCATTATATGTAATATTCCATATATTTCTATCAGATCCCTCAAATCCATTCAAATCCCTCAATTCCATTGCTGGCAATTATTAACCAATGTTTAGCCATCATGAAGCATTTTAGCATGATTTTCTACCACACAACATTAGCAAAAATTTTGCTGCAAAATCCCATCGAAAGTATCGAAACATTCCCTCCTTTTACATCCTCCTGGCCTCCCCGGTATCCAGATTCCGGAGGCTGGAGTAACCACTCACGTCCTGGACGCTGAGATCACCGGTCGTTTACCCAGATCGCACCCGGATGGTACCCCAAAACAGCTGGATGGATGTTTCCCAAGATCCCCGTTTAGATCCCCACTAGCCTCCGGGAATTTCGTACACTTTGCGAACTTGAAGCCATGGCCCATTTATCGTATGGCTAGTTCCTTGATTTACCTATGAAACATGGTGATGTTCAATAGCAAACTGTTCGCTTACCAGAGAGCGTTCCCCGAAATATGGTACAAATAGGTTTTGACGCATCCCCACTTAGCATTTGTAATGGACATTCATGGGATATTGATGGGACATTGATGGCATTGATGGGATGTTGTGATTTTATAGAGATTTTATATCTTGTTATATGTATAAATAGGGATTTCATGGGATATTGATGTGATGTAATGGGATTTAATGATTTACTGGGACTTAGTGGAATAGAATGGAAAATCATGGGATATAAGACACGGTGATGCTCCTAATTTCTTTACGTTACCGCACACCACCTAACAATCTAGTTATGCCGCCACCACAAACGCATTAGTGAACTAAACCAACTTAGCGTTCACGACCTCAGGCTCCCCCTTGAAGTAATAGCATAATCATCCTCACAACCGTGATATGGACACTATGTGGGCTATTAGACACTGGCTAACATAGTTTGTATTTTTTCGGATCAAAGAACTTGGGATAACCAGTGTAGATCGTAGATAAGTTTTTGTCCAGATCATAGAACTTTTCCAAATTAGTATATTTCCAGATCATAGATAACGCTATCCTCATATACTCTCATTGTTTTGCAATTTGGAATACCTTCATACAACTTGGGATAGCCTTATCTAACCCCAGTACAACTGCTATTTCAAGATATAAGGTGCAATTCCTGAGGAAACTTCATCCACCTTGGTTCAACTTCGGACATCTGTTAAGCTAATTGAAATTCATCTGTATATATATATAGAATAATATCCCCATGTAATAAGAAACATGATCATAGATGGTGATTCATTATCCTTGACTTGAATGAATACAATGGTTCAAGTCCATGAAAAGAATCAACGCATTGTTGCAAATGAACATAATCCTATTTCGGCATCCATCTTATCATGCTTATCTGCAGTTGAATAATGTTAATTGCATGTACATATCACCTTAGCAACATGTCAAAGAAGACCATCTATGATACCATCTGGTAATAAAACCGTCTGCGAATAAACGACCCAAATTACTTTGATTATTATCTACCTATTGAAAAAGGGTGAAGTTCCATAGCTATGTTCAATGACCAAACTGTAATGGATAATCAATCGGGGATATTCATTGCTTTTCAAACTTGCAGCGATCAGAGGGTATCAAGCTACTCAGATGGGCAATGGGATTAGTGAACTGATTAGCAACTGGAATCGAACTGAGTATCTAGTGGGCTATAACCACGTTACAATGTGGGCACCCCAGTTATAACATGTTATAACATGTTGATCCATTAAGTGTAGTAACTATAGTTAGAACATGTTAAACATACCATAGTGACATTGGAGTTCTGTGGCCCCAACTTGTCGTGATTTTGTTTTTTCCGTTGCTACCATCAGCACGAGAGAGCTGACCTCAAAGACCGTCTCATAAGGCTCTTCGCATAAACTCCTGTGGCGATTTTGACCGGTAAAAAGAGCCTCCAACAAAACAGCCGCTATGAAATATTAGTTTGTGAAAACTATCTAATAATAATAATTTCACTATTAAAGCAGCTACTATAGTTTATTTCTTTACGTGGATGAACACTGCCTAAACGTGTATAAGTATATATAAATGTATGAGCCGATCCTACAAAAAATCATGTATATATATAATGTATATATATATATATAATGTATATATATATATAATGTATATATATTATTTACATTATATATATATACGTATATATGTGTCATTATTTGCTGGCTATACTACGTACTGTATATTATGAGCCTACACATCAAAATAATATCCTTTGGCAGGCTGCTTATATCCGGTATTGACCCGTCAACTGGGCCAACTCATACAAGGTCATGCACCAGGTCGTTCGCGGACAGAACCCACTGTTGTTCCATGAAATACCCTCTGGTAATTTAACATAGCTATTGAAAATGGCCATTTATAGTTGATTTACCCACTCAAAATGGTGATTTTCCATAGTTATGTTAGTTTACCAGAGGGTACTGGTTGGTGAAGAGCGGATTTCCCATAGTGGATTGTGATCATTCCCAAAAAAGGCGGTCGAATAATCCCAACTAATCATCAACCAACCATAATTTATCTGTTGTATCCACTTTTACCGCTTATATCCCTACTATAGTTGGAGGGTTCAGTGCATGACTACAATCAAGAATAATCCTCAACCAAGCGGGGTTTAGCAGCCACTGCCACCTCCTCCCACCCACTGCCTTAGGAGTGTTTCTGCAGCTTCCTGGGTGACAAACATCAAGCTTCACGTGGCGGTATGTTTAATTACAAATTAGATCTATGAAATGGATCTTTCATTACTAAGTTGTTCATCCTTTAGCGGGATGCAATGGATCTATGGAAATGGAGTTCATATTGGGGGTATTGAATACTAGGGGGATGGCATTGAGGATTCGCCACTGGATTTCAACCCCTACCAGTTGCAAGGTGTTGAAATCCGGTTACACACCATTTTTCTTTTTCGAATCATCCAAGTGCGCTCGTGTGTTTATGGTATATCATGGTATCTATACACTATCTACACTATATTAATATATGTATGTGTGTAAGTATATATATATATTATATTGCAATTACTGTACAGCCCCTGTGGGAATCTTCTGCTCGCCGGGCTATTTTTGTCATAATCCACCGTTCCATCACCGTTGAAAACAACGCCGCATGGCAGTGAAACATCCTGCTGGTGACATTGAAAATAGATACCTATCTTATTAAGGTACGATGTGGGCCCCCCCCACTAAAAAAAGTTGGTTTGCAAACCCCATCAAAATGCTATAGTTATAAGAGTATCATAAACATTCATGAACTATAGTGACATTGTTTAGTTACGTTCACCAACCACGAACAAACAAAGGTCCATCAGGTGCGAGGTCAGCAGGGAAGAATTTCGTTTATTAATGGGATGGTTAACTCAAAATTGTCTTGCTAGGGCCAATCACTGATTCATACCACTTAACACTAATTGAAAGTATGAATAAACTAGTAATTACTAATTCATAATACTAATTGTTACCAGTTAGTTACTATAAAACGGGATTGGATACTTGAACATATTCATCAGTAATTGGAAGTATGTTTAAAAAGAGCAGAACTGGAAATCAAACATAGTCCCCCTTTATGTTCCATAGTTCCATAAACTATGCATATCTGGAGCTTTCCGAACAAATGGGGGCTACCTAGTACCCATTTTAAAAATATCCGTTGGCCAATTTCTAGATCCCAGATGCGAACCATGGTGCTGGAATATGAATCTCAACATTTGCCCCGAAAATAAATCACCCAGTTTTCTAGGTTTTTATCTACCAGCACCATGGTGAGCTAATCTGGGGTAGCTATCCATGAAACCATCCAGGCGATAAATCAATGGGAATTCCAGGATCCTAAAATGGAGGTACTGTACCATATAAGGCCATATTTTGAGGGGATATTCACTTACATAGGCCTAACAAATAGGCCTTATATATGGTAGGAACCCATGGGTCGGCCATCATCATGTCGTCCCTTGAAGGCGCCTCTCGCGACGGCGCGGCGGCGGCGCTTGGCCCGCCCCCTTCCTGTCATCTGAGGCCGTTGCGACATGAATCAATCGCCAGTTCAATGTGCTACAGTGAAATGGCCATGGCTATTAGTGAACTAACTGGTTATTTCTATCGGATTATACATTCTAGAAATGGGGTTATATATATATAAGTACTTATAACTGGTATAACTTGGGCCATAACTGTATGAAAGATCTCCGTTTATTTCATGATTCATAGAGCCACTCATACAATTACGGCCCAACAGTTTCAAATGGGAGTATAACTCCTGCAACTAAGGCTGTATATAACTTGAATTATAAGTTAGAAGCCAGTTATAACATGTTCTGTGGGCTACAACTGTAGGGCTGGTACCCAGAAATCCAGTTATAACATGTTCTGTGGGCTACAACTGTAGGGCTGGTACCCAGAAATGGCGCAAGTTCTCATGGCGCCTCGGGTCCTCCACATTGGAAGATTTCCTGGCGAGGCATCTCATCATGGGAATGGGCTACAACTTCCATCATGAAACATCCACAATCCACGAAAGCCTGGCTCGGAGTTTCATAGCTTGGGGGTATGCATGCTTGTGTAATTAGGGGGATGCGGTTAGAGTTGTTTTAATGTGGTTTTTGACATGGTTTGTATATCCACCCCATATTTGGGTTTGTCTCAAACCATTCAATTTTAATTACCAAGAAAACTATAGGCCACAATTTTGATAGGATTTTGGCGTTCCAGATTCTGGAGTTTCATACCCACAGACAGGATTTCAACCAGAATCTAAAGGATTTCAAACAAAACCTATGGACGCTGTTCAGCAACAAGAAATGGGATATTGATGGATATTGCGTAACCTACAGAGATTTGGAGTTTAACCAACGAAATGGTGACATAACACAGCGTACTTTGAGCTAAACTATACGTCCAAACAAGTAAGAGGTGATAAAAAAGGGGATTCAATCGATACACACGGATACATACGCTGCTACACCAAGAACATTCCAACATTTCCAGCTTGGTGATGTAGCATACCCAGATGCAACCCATGTGAGGTATATTTATATACCTACAAAACTGGGTGATAAATTAGGGGCAAATGTTGAGATTCATATTCCAGCACCATGGAGCATCTGGGAGAGAAAAAACAGCTAAATATTGTCAACTGGATGATCGAATGATGACATTCCCAACTGGAAAAAAAATGTTCCAAACCACCAACCAGATATTGTAGCATCCATACTTGAATGACTATGGTTTGCCAGTTCGGGACGATTCCAGGGGAGATCTCACCAGGACCGAAGTCGCTTAAGGGGCCAGCCTGAAATCCAGTGAAGCCCAACACACGGAAATGAAGGTCTAAGACAACGCAAACAGTTATGGCCCAAGTTATACCAGTTTTAAGTACTTATATATATATATATAACTATAACCCCATTTATAGAATGTATAATCCCATAGAAATAACCAGTTAAAACTAATAGCCATGGCCATAGCTGAAGGAAATGCAGTTGTTTTTTTGTAATCCAAGACTTGAACGAATTGAAGGACACCCAACTTTTAACCATTGATATCATTAAATCATGAAACTCGAAAAATGTGGAGATGCAATGAGATGTATAGCTGTAGCAATCACTATATCACTATAAAAATGTGTAAATGACAATGTCATGGCCAATCTTAGATACCCTGTAAAAAAATAAATTCCGAGCTGGTTAGTAGATAATCCCATTAATACCAAAAGACTAGTTAGGACGGATTAGTCACTACCCATCCAAGGTTAACCTAGTAAAAATGTGTAAATGGAAATGTGTGAAAGCGACTCCGGGTGAGGGCGTTCGTTTTCCTAAAATCCTCATGCAAAAGCTTCATCCCTGTTTGCAGGATACAGCTTTGTCTGAACATAGGCTGTGGGACCTCAAGCAATAGCTAAGTTGGTTTGTAACTTGGTTAATTATAGTTTATGGAGGATATAACTATAGTTAATAAGGTTTACAAACCAAATTATAACTTGGGGGGACGCACTGTGACTATCTCAAAATTCAATGGTTTATCAGAAGTTTATCATGTTCCCCGTTGCATTTGTGAATTTGGGGTTTCCCCATCATTTTTGGAGAAGTCACAGAAGAGATTATATAAACACAAACATATTCTGTGGTAAACTAATAGTGTGCCTAGTCAAATCACCATCTCCAATAGCGAAATCATCTATATATTTCTATGAGCCATTTTCCAAAGCTGTTTTGGATGAACAGTTTGGCTATGATTCATGGCTAAATAATGAAACATCCGTGGTTGTGTTTGTTGGTGTATAAACCTCATGAATACTTAATATACGTATCATAAATCATAGTTCCATAGCCATTGGAGTTATGTGAACCAACTTAGCGATTTCGTAAACGGGGACGGGGGGCCCACCTTCTACCTATCTTCACCTGCGACAAAAGGTTCACGCATCAGCCATCCCAGCCATGTTTTTCGCTCTGAAAATGGTACCCCGAAATTTGCAGGTTAAACCACTTCGAAGTGAAATTAGGGTATACAATGATATACATCGATAAATTTGGAAACATCCCTAAAATTTCCTGGTAAGGTTAAACAATTGGTCCTTTCCCAGTCCTGGTTTGTAGCCGGACCCGTAGGACCCGTGGGACCCGTGGGACCCGTGGGACCCGTGGTCGGACGGAGAGGCAGAAATGGCTTCGTCGCCTGGCAATGGACGAAATGACCTTCGCTATGTCGATGGGCCATAGGAAAAACGCTATGTCGATGGTTAGTAACTGAGGTTATAACCCCCCAAAAAAAAACAATGAAATGTTTCCCATTTACTATATTAGTTAACCAACTCCACCCATCTAAGTATATCTTATCTATGTATCAATATTAATATCTATGAATATGAGTGGCGGACAAAATTACTTACTACCCGTAATGGACATGGCCAAAGTGGGTGGTCCCCTATCGGTTGTGAAGGTTTGTACTTCCATGCTATGTGCAAGAATAGAGTATCGGTAAGTGGGTGGGCCCCTATCGGCTGTGAATGTTTTCGCACAACATCCCATGTCCACCAACCAATACTTTAGTCTTCCGCTAAAAAAATGTTGGTTACTCATACATGTGTGATGAGATCATCAACATTTATATGGCAGTGTGTCAAAACCAATAGTAGCCCTGGTGAACATCATCCCCCTAAAAATGCTATTTTCATAGGTATTGATCCATAGCCATATATACATTTATCAACCATAGGGATTCCAACGATGTCAGGCCGTCCCAATTTTCCAGACATCACGACCAGCAACTCGGTGATTCAGAAAGTTTTGGTATGTACTGAGGATAGAAAACCAACAACTTGCTGATTAATGTATCATAATGTGTATATATATATATATATCTTATTTCAAAAAAATATGATATCAATTGTACTAATATTAGTATTAAGATACATTAAGTACATGTGTGCATGTCCATAATGTGCGTATAGTCCAATTATACACGTAAGAATGTTAACATATATTAATTAAACATCTATTATTCATGACTATCTTAAAACATATTCATCATATTCACATTACACCCAAATCAGGGCTGATATATTCAGCGACATTGCCCAAATCCACGTATAGATTCACCAAGGGCAACCGCAAAATCTGCAGCGATCATCCAAGATTTCCCGTTGCCATGTTCGATTACTGGTTAGCTAGATGGGCTAGCTAGAGTTAGCGAACTGTTTTTTTAGTAAATGGTTTATTGTTCATTAATTAATTTTCATTGGGGGTTACCCTCTGGTAAATTAACATAGACCCTGCCAGGGGTTGGAAGATTAGTTTCCATTAAAAATTTGTTCTTTTCAGGGTCCAACTGTTAATTTACCAGAGGGTATCACTACCCTCTGGTAATTTAACATAGCTATTGAAAATGGCCATTTATAGTGGATTTACCCACTAAAAATGGTGATTTTCCATAGTTATGTTTATTTACCAGAGGGTAACCCCAGTTACTAACCAGGAGTCGCTAAAATTTCCGGAAAGGCCCATCTAATTTTGTACCACAAAGCCACCATCCGCCCGCGCCTCGGAAGTTTGATCATACCTGGTGAGATTTCACGATGAGATTTTTCGAAGTGAACGTTTTTTGAGCACGGCGGCTTAGGCTTATATAAAATATATCAAGCTAGTATTACCTAGTTATGGATATGAAGATCATACATGGTTATATATATATATCATCTTATATTAATTTGGTTCACTAAACTATGGGATTATGGTGTTGAAATTGTACATGAAATAACTATAGTTAGATGGGCTAACATAGATACTCAAAAAATATCAAAACAAACTCTCTGGTAATTAAACATTGTTCTTTTCGACACAACCATCTTAATAATGGAATGATGTATGAATGGGCCATTTCTCAAAACAACCTGTTAAATTACTTGAAGGTATACCATATTCGGATTACTACACAAAAGACAAATATCATCAAATATCATCATTATGATGAGCATTCAGAACAATGGTAGAAGAATTAACTAGAGATTTCAGTAGAGGTGTGTAACCATGTACTGTTATAATGGTTGAATTTACCATCTGGTTATTTAACATAGCCATAGAAAATCCCTTATACAAGAAGGTTTTAATATGTAAACCATCTATAAATGGGCAATTTTCCATGGCTATGTTAAATAACCAGAGGGTAGTAGACATATTTTAAGATTCCATGGCGGTTCACCCGGTGAAGTGTTATCTCAGGGACCACATAGGTTGTATCAGGAAACCTCCCTTAGATGACCCGAGGGTCAAAAAGCGGGATATCCAATTTCTCCGTTGTCAAAAAAACGTGTGCTTAAACACTCACCATTTCACCAACCATCCACCAATTTACTCCAGCCTTTAAACATTCTGTATACCCCGTACTAAGCAATGCCTGATCGCAAAAAAGGTGGCACCGGCCTATCTTCAAAGAAGCAATGCCATGCTAAAATCATGGGGGGTCAAGATCATTGACCCCCAGGGATGGATGCGGTTTCTGCCATGAGCGAATCTGATGTGTCCATGGATTGATAAAAAAGAGAGATCAGGAAAATCATGGTCGCCATAGAGTGAAATGGTTTTCCTTTCAATGTTCAATATCATCCATGACCAGAAACTAACCATCTGGTTAATAACCATCTGGTTATTTTCCTACCATCTAGAGGATATACCATATGTTTACCATCCAAGTCTTGAAAGGAGTGCCAGGACATGCATAGAACCTTCCTTTTGGGGTTCAAAAACCCTTGAGATCAGCCCATCGTGACACCCAGCTGCCTCATAAATGTGGCATGGCCCCCCGCGGCATCATCTGCTTGTGACATTGCGTTGTCGGCTTGACGATTTTAGGGGGTTCACAGTTTCACAGGGGTTGCATTAGGATAGGACGATAGGTCACTTGGTATTATGGGGATTTGACTGATTCACAAGTGGACACAGAAATATTGTTGAGTTGTATACTGGGGATGTTAGTAGAGATAACTGGGCAAACAGAAACGAATCGTTTTTTGGTGGATATATCTACGGTTGGATATCGATCGAGCTTGAGGGTCTGCTGTTCCCCTAGGTCTAAGCTCGACCTGGGGTGCATGGCAAAGCGATGGAGTCTGGTTGATATGTTCACAAGGTGGTGCCCCATAGTCGGTTAGTCTATGTAGATACCTCTACAGTTCATGGGGGTTTGAAAACAACTCATATGTTTATTATGTTTAACTGTTTTGCCTCTTCAGCAAGATATGACTTCCAACCGCCCATACACAAGCCCCAAAAATAGCCCATTCACCTACCGAACATGTTTCACCCAGTTTCGGTGCTCCCTCCTAGGTTCCTATAGCGTTCCAGTGCGATATTCAACCAATGGCCTGGAGCCAAGAGCAGCGTAGGATCAGATCACTCTGGGATCATCTGATGAAATATACCCAACCCAGAAAAAAAAATACTTTACTTCGTGTGATCCCCACCATGACATTTATACATTTTGTTACTGGCAAATCTTCTGGCATTCTATCTGACATATTTTCTGGCATTCGATCTGGCATTCTATCTGG
>Ga0126342_10019995_pt1 | contig 11309 bp, 12 predicted proteins | sample Cyp1metagenome_FD_92528 | JGI IMG/M metagenome (GOLD analysis project Ga0126342, IMG submission 92528) | Coral microbial communities from Lord Howe Island, Old Settlement Bay, Australia - Cyphastrea 1 metagenome | ecosystem: Host-associated > Invertebrates > Cnidaria > Coral ...
CTATCTGGCAAATCTTCTGGCATTCTATCTGGCATATCTTCTGGCATTCTATCTGACATATCTTCTGGCATTCTATCTGGCATATCTTCTGGCATTCTATCTGGCCGTTGAGGCCCGGCAGTGCCCACTGGGATCTGGAGCTCGCGGTCAGGTCCGGCAGTGCCCACTGCGATCAGGAAGTCGCGGTTGAGGTCCGGCAGTACTCGCTGGGATCTGGAGCTCACGGTGGAGGTCCGGTGGGATCTGGAGCTCGCGGTGGAGGTCCGGCTGTGCCCACTGGGATCTTGACTGCGAGGAGGAGGAGGAGTCGGAGGAGGAGGAGAACCGCTCTGATAAAATCTAACAACCCTCACCTGGCAGGCGGGGAAAAAGATGAACATGGAAGAAAAATATAGAGAGATATGGTCCAGTCATGTTTAAAGGGTTTTGTTTGTTCCAAAGAGCTCTTTGGATAGCTGCAGGATAGGGTGTCAACTTTCGTGTTGGCGTGGGGTGCGGCCAGGACTTCAACTTTGATGTTGGGAGACTGACCCTGGCTGCAGCCAACTACGTCGCGGACTCGGGGACTTGGATGAAGTGATTTAAGTTGGAGGATTATTCATCAATCCAAGCCGTGAGTGGTGTAGAATTATGAAGATTCTGAGTAATCATGGATAGTGCGGTGGCGCGATGGAATCTCAGTGGCAGAGTTTGCCGATGCAAGGTGTGGCCGCTCTGCACTCTTCAGGCTGGTCAAACAAAGGCAGCAAATTTCGCTCGCACCTGCTCCACCTGTGCAGGATGTGATCTTCACAGCGTGGAGGGACAGAGCCGTTGCTTCAAAAGTGAACGACTTGAAATGACTTGAATACCTCGAAAATCATGAAAATCTTTGAAAATTTGCTGTTGGAATCTGTTGGAATCTGTTGGATGTGTTTGCACCCTGCAATTAGACGGGCATGGCAGGAGTGGCAGACGTTCGATGATTGCTGCTGCAACTACAACGAAGCAGGCCTTCTGAAATGTGCAGTTGTGCCATGGCTGTGCCATAGTTGTGCGGGTCACATACACAGATTCGACTCGTTGCTCTCAGGTGCTGTTGGGTGCAAGGACTGGGGCCCTGACCGCGACCCATGACGGCAATTTCTGGGGCTTGGGCACCTCACCAATCCGCACTCACCGGACACTAATGCAGTGCAGGATGAGACCTCGTACACATACAAGCTGTGCAGGGTCGGGCCCTCAGAGCCAGCCGTGCTCATGCCGAGTCATGCCGAGTTGGGGATCTTGCTGGGTTGTTGCAGGAATATCCTTTGCGCTAAACGGCACAGGTGCCGGACAGCAGAAACTCAAAGCTTCACCTGTGGAATTCAAATGTCATTCAATTGTTTGCTACCCGCTGCCAGACTCTGAGACGCAAGATCTGAGTGTGGGATTAGAGAAACGGGCAAGCAGCTGGAGTCATTTGAATCAAGTCAGCAATGTGAAACAAAAGGTGAAAATGACAACGGTCTTGTGGCACAGGGCGTCCGGATGTCAAGTACCTGATGTGCCAAGAAGTTCCAGATACTTGCAGCGTTTCTCGTTTCACCTCGATCCAACGTCTCATGTTAACGAGACATTGCGTGAGAAAAAACCATGATGTTTCTTTCATCACCGTTGAAGTCTTTTTTGAATCACAGGGTGTAAACAGCTTCAGCGAGCCTGGACCATGGCTTTTTTCAAGCTTGAGAGAAAGGATTCATGCGACTCACAAGACAGCACAAGAAGCCAGGGCCTCAAGCAATGCATTCACATCACATCTCTTGCAAAACTGGCCCCTCATATGATTTTCTTTAATGTGGACCTGTGACTTCGTCTGGACTTCGGAAAACAAGGACAGCAAATTTATGCAAATCCTTGTTGCAAAATGTTGCAAAGGGATCCCAAAGGCCCCAAAGGTGAATGCTTATAGACATATCACATCATATCACTACCTTTCTGTAATGCATTGTACTGCTGTTGAGGCTGTTCAGGCTGTTCACATCCCACAGGTCCCATTTAGCGATGGGTGATTTGGCTGACCCGTTGGTGTCGCCTGCATCTGATGGATCTGATGCCAGCGCTGCTACAGCTTCTCAACTGGCCTTGTGTGCAAACCTCATCACCGCCACATTGGGATGTGGTATTTTGAGTTTGCCCTGGGCAACTGCAGGTTCTTCGCTGATTCCTGCAATTCTGCTTACATTATTGGTGCTTGCCGTGAATGCTGGGACCAACATGATCTTGGTTCAGTCCGCAGAAAAATATCAAATCTTCGATTTGGGAGGTCTTTTGCGATGTCTTCCTGCTCATGGGAAGCTTGTGAAGGCTCTGCTGGAAGTGACGATATGGCTTACAGTATTCATGTGCTTGGTCGGTTATTTGATAGTTGTCGCCGACAGCTGTAAGCTCTTGTTGCCGGAGCTGCCACGCAGCATGAGAGTGGGAGTGAGCGGAATGATCGTCTTACCACTTTGCTTCATGGATCAGCAACACCTGGCATTTTCCTCGACCCTGAGCATCGCTGCAAATGTCTACGTGTGTGTCCTTTTGCTCAGCTTGTTTGCATCAGGTTGGCGAAAACCAGCGGCAGATGAGACAGATCACGACTGCTGCATGTTGGGCTTCGGCGAAGGAAACGTGACGATGGTCAGCGCCCTGATGCAAGCAGCGGTCGTGCAGATGTGCATCCTTCCAATGTACGAGGAGATGAGTCAACGTAGCCCACGCAGATTTGCTGCCTGCATGGGATTCAGCTTTTCCTTTGTGGCTGTGCTTTTTGTGACGTTCTGTGGGGTGGCATATTTCGTGTTAGGGCCTAGGGTGTCCTCCAACGTTCTCCTTGACTTGCCACCTGGACCATTCGGAAGCTTTGCGCGTGTGGCTATGGCGGTGGCTGTCATTGGCGTTTATCCAATTCTCTTGTCTTCTATGGTGGCTCCCATCAAGCATCAAGATGGCCGGCACAGCAGGCTGGCATTCAACAAGGTGATGACGTTTGATGAGATGATGGTTGGATGACAATTTGCGATAGCACTTTCCTACCCAATAGCAGGTTTTAAATGGTGTAAACTTGTTTGTTCAAAGCCACCATTTGCATTGAAGTCTCGCACTGACAAGTGGAATTCAACAAACCCTACTTATTTTGGCTTGTTTAAGCTTGTATCTATACACGTGAATTCATCAATATATATCACGGTGGCTGCCAGGGTGGAATCTTAATCTTTTCAAAACTTGCGAATGGCTAGTAGAGAGTCACCAAGACAGTTCAGGCTCGCTACAATTGCTACCTTTACAATCGTGATTTGTAGTGCCGTTAGGCCCTCAGTGGCTTGGCCTGGTGGCTTGGCTTGTTGATTGCTTGAAGCAAGCCTCAGTTCTTAGGTGGCTGCTTCCTTCACTTCAAACTTGGGGCAGGCAGGAGGTTTTGGATGGGAAAACTACAGGGCACTTCGGTAAGGATCATGGGCTCCACCTTGAAAATCATTTTGCTTTCGGTCAGCTTCCAGATATTGCAGGTCAATGTGCTTAGTGGAGCATCTCAGGTTTTTGTGTGCGATCCCCAGTACAGCGGGAACGCGATGGAACAGGGCAATTAAAGATGCTGTCGTGATTTGGGCCAATGTAAGCTCTGAGGTTTGTAGCCTTGTCTCCGGGTCTTGCTGGTTTGTTCTTGCTCGGGCAGAGAGGCTCGAATCTGAGTTGGCACAGGCAGCTGCGTCATGGATTGCATCCTTTGCCAGAGGTATTGCTTGGAAGATTTGCATGGTGTTGTTGATTGTCATCGGATTTATAGCAGGTGCCTCAGGTCATGGTCCATTGCAGCTGTCGGTGGTAGTAAACACCTTGGGGGACATTGGGGGACCGCTTAGGTCTCCTGTGCCGGGATTTTTTTCACTGACAACTTCGTGGAGGAGCTTCAGGCTTGTGGTTGACTTTCACTCCGACTGGTCGCGATTGGCTACCCTGATCCATCAACTTGGGGAGGCCAAATGCATGTGGAATGTGCTACGAGCTGTGGATTAGCTGATGGACATCACTGAAGTTTTCTCAAAGGGGCCGGTTATGCACAGTCCAATGCAGACGTCGTCCGGCTCACGTTTCCTGTTTCAGCGGATCAGAAACACCTGGATGCCAAAAAGCGAGCCAACTGATTGTGGTACGCTTGCTTTCTCTTGCTGTTTGGGCGCGTGGCCATGCTCACCAACCAAAGTGCTTTAGGGAAAGGAGCAGTGGCCAGCCCAGTAATGCCTTAGGAGAATTTGCTTTTGGCCCTTTCGGCTTCAGGCCCTGTTTGCCTCGCCACCCCTTCTCAAAGGTCCCGGAGCCTTTTCTTGCACATCCCAGCCATGTATCCTTTGGCCGTCAAATCAGAGACTTGGAAAACTACTGTTGCAAGCACAATAACTGACTTTAGCATACTTTAGCAATCTTTAGCATACTTAAAGCCAAATCCAGCTTACAAGTGCCAGCCGCTCATGAATCAACCAGTCTTGGGCACATAGCAGCCGGTCGCGCTGGCACTGCAGAATGGCCACGAAACTCATGGCCTGCCATGCTGTCCGTGATCTTCAGCGGGCCAGGGCTCCGTGGGTGCCACATGTTGAAGCCTAAATCAGAGGGCTGCGGTACACGTGGCCTATCCACAAAATGCTCCTGATCTTAAGCCTTAACTTAAGCGTAGAAAAGACCCTCTCAGATAAAACAAAACCTCCTCCAAGAATGCCAAAGGACGATGCCCCATACCGGAGGCGTATTACTGTCTTACTATTTGTTTGAACGATTCTGACTGACCTATTCTTTACATTTCTTTACGTATTCAGCCCACTTCTACCCCACAAAGTCTATTCGGCTGGAGGCTTTGGCTGGGATTGCCTGTGGCAATTGCATTAGACCTCTCCGAGGCTCTGGCCGAGGGTTGGCCGAGGTTGCCGGTTGCCATCCCATTCTGCGTCGCGTGGTTTTGACATCTTTCGCCATAGGTGGAAAGCTGTATTTTGAACTTCGTGGGATGTTTGCACCTCAGATCTTTGGATGACCATGATCACGATTGCTGATCTTTGCTTCCAGTGGCAGGCATCGACATTCTCTCCGACAATGAGGCGGAGCAGGAGGTGATTGCATCAAAGCTGCTCCAAAGTTGGCTGCAAAGTATCTCAGCCAAGGCACGAAAGAATGTGAAGATCATGTGAAGAAGTCGAACATCCGGCACTATCCGGCAGATGGCAGTAATGGCATCAGATCATCCCAGATGTTGAGTCGCGTGACTGCGTTTGGCTTCTGTGGTGTGTGTTGTTTCAGGAAGGGGATGATGGAGCCATGCTGGGAGCCCCGGGCTTTCTCCGTGTACCTTCTGCGTATCTCCATGTCATGGCGCCAGTGAACTGAGGCATCGCGCGGAGGCTTTCACCTACTTGCTGGAGCTGGCAGCTGCTGTGCCAATGAAGCCAGTGCTGGTCCGAGCCCCGACGTGCTGTGGTGTTTGTGTTTGTTCTGACTGTCGTTTTTGGCTGTTTTACTGGCTTTCCATGTCCAAGTTTGACACTGGTCTTGAGGCACTCGGCGTAGGTCAAGCTCTTCACTCATTCTTTTGGTGGGGAGACCGGCCCGAAGCTCAAATGACAGTGGAGGAGTTGGAGACTTGATCCATGTCCGTTGTACGAATGTTGTGGATATACAAACAACTGAGAGAAACAGCGGTTGGAGAGAAAGATATATATATATGTATATGCATATACATATATGTATATTACAAATATATCATACACATTCATACACTATGTATAGATATAATTTAATATTATCACATCATATCATATCATATCACATCATATCATATACATATACATATACGTATACGTATACGTATACGTATACATATACATATCATATCATATCATATCATATCATATCATATCATATAATATAATATAATATCATATCATATCATATCATATCATATCATATCACACACACACACATATATATATATACACATTGTATATTCATGTTTTTTTTCCAATATGATTATCAATAAAGGCACACATATGAATACTTAGATGTCCCGCGGCGTTCGGTATGTTCGGTGAGGCCGGAAGAAGCTTCAGCAAGTCAGCTACCGCGACTTAACAAACCCAGTGTCAAGGCAGGAACGGCTGAATTGAGACTTGCAATGAAATGAAAAGAGAAATGAGTGACACAATGCCTGAAGAGTCCAAGACCTCCTTTTTTGGGGAAGGCAAAGCACACTCTTGAAAGGGTTGGAGCGCCAAGTTTTGTCACGGACTTGCCTCAGGTCATGAAAATGGCCTTAAGTCTACATGAGAAAGCATTACAAGTCGCAGGCACCAGAGTGGAGATTCAGCATGCTGCATGTGCCACACTGGGTCAAATGGCCCTTAGCTCTCAAGCATCGAAAGGGGGTTGGGGCTACCGGCTACCCCACACTCTGTCACATGATTCACATGGGGCTTTGAGAGGAACATAGAGGAACACTTGGACGACACATTGATCAGTCCTCCCGGAGGCTGCGATTCTCTTCTGTCAGAGGCGTTTCTGACGAGGCACGATGTGATTCTGACAATAAAAAACTCTCATTACGAATGTGTTCTTGCATATTCTAATCATATTCTTGTATTGTGAAGAATGGACCTCTGCCTGTCCATGCCTGTCCCTTTCATTCACCAATTCTCGCAGAAAGTGTCCATGGCGGTGGCGCTTTACATTTCTGATTGGCTCAGAACTTGCGACCGGACCTCAGATGGTTTGGATATGTTTGGATATGTTTGGATATGTTTGGATATGTTTGGATGTAGAGAAATGGCTGGATGGATCGACATTTCAATAGCAAGCCCTTTGTCACGGCAGTTTTGATGGATCTGGGTGGCGAGGCTCGAACTCGCCCAAGGTAAGCAGGATGCGGTGCTGGAAGGGTGGACTATGGTGATGATATGTATGGGAACTGGCTGACGATACAGCAACGGCAAGGTAGCGAAGGATTTTTTTTTTTTTTGTGGGGACGCCCATGTGGTAAACAAAAGAATCAAAAAACGAGTTTTGTTGTGATATGACATGATACATCAAGATACATCAAGTAATATCAAGTATCATCGTATCATCAAGTCATTGGTCCAACGAGGATGGACATCTGGGGACTGGATCATCCAGTTGCCCGCCGTAGGACTTTTCAGCAGCTGCTGAGACCTTCGCCCGTATGGAACTGCATTTTCAAAAGCTGTCGCTCGGAACACACCAAAACCAGTGTCTGAAAGTGTCCATCTCCAGCGATGACATAACGCAAATATGAAGCCATGCATTTTGAATGATTATACAAAGAGCTACAGATCATTTGTAGCGTTGATCTATAATACTACAGACGCTTCATGCTCTCGTGCCGCCAGCATTGGCCGTTGAAGAATGAATGTCATATTTGACTTGCACTCCAGTCTTTGAAGCTCTAAAGGGCGAGAAGTTCTTGCCGTACCGAGGAAACGCTTGCCATACTTCGCAGAAGCTCAGATGGACAGCCCAATGCGGCTGAACCAGCCGGCTACTGAGTCACAATGAGTCACGAGTCAACACGCCTGATCAAGTCAGGTCCTAGCAAGACATTTCCTGCCTGCCACCTGCAACATCCAAAAAATAGACAGCATAAAGGACGTCACTCCGAAGGAGACTTCGCCTTTTGCCGCTTTGTTCTTGTCTTATCTCGAGTAGTTTACACATGTTCAGACTGGAAAGGTGTGTTGCCTTTGATCATCGGCACAGGTTCTTCAACCCCAGAAGTAGAAAGTCTGACAGGGAGTCATGCAACTGAGCATTCAGACTTCCTCCAGGCATTTCTGCTTTCTGACAGGTTTACTAAGAATCGGGCCGAGAGACGGACGAACAGACAGACAGCTCTGTCGGTTCTCGCACGAGGAACTGGGACTTTTTCCCAGCTGCCCAGCATTGGCCCTTTTGGCCCCGAGATCGGTGGCCTGCCTTCGGGGAATTTGTAGAGAGGCCAGGTGGGATTGCGGTGGCATTGATATATCTCAGAATTTCAAGACATTTCAAGACAAACGTCCTAGATCCAATATGATTCAATATCGAATCCCTTCAACTTGAACAAGTTCCAGCAGTTTCTCACCTCTTTCAAACTCTAGCCAGCTTCTTTACTCTAGTATCTTTAGTCCACCGATTCTGCAGGCATTCTGCCGTCTTCCAAGCTGCTTTGGAGGTTCGGGAAAGCTTCATTTCACATGCCGCGCTCCTACATCAGTACCATTGCCGTAAGGCTTTGCTTAACGATGACCCTGATGCAGCCTTTGGTCGAGACTTCAGCTCCAACTGAGAATAGTGTTGACTGCAAACAGCAGACTCCTTACATCTCCCTGCTGCATATAATATCATGTAATTACTGTAATTTGCGACCCTTATTTCTTGGGGTCATGGTGAGTCATTCTTGACTCAGAGGCGCAGCCGCGCGCTTTCAGAATGGGTTGACGCCCAGGCGCACAGATCCATGGCGGAAATGTGAAGTGATGCAGCTGTGAGCAGGAACCAAGATTGGGCTCGGATCAAGTTGATTCACAGCCAAGGACCTTTTGCTGACTCGGTCAGTGCATGAGACAATATGAGACAATATGAGACACAAACTTCAGCTCAAGCCGTGACTGCGAGGAAGATCCGAGCTGTGCAACTTGCCATATCTCCAAAAGAGCTGCGATTTGCTAAGTGAACGGCCTGAGATAGGGCCTCGATGCGGCACCTATTTGCCTGGGGCTTGGCGGTGTTTTGTTTTGGTTTCTGTGGTGCTCCTTTTTTCGATGATCCCAAAGAGGCTCAATCTTAAGTTCTTAATGGCTGTGGTAGTTCGTCAATCCGTATCCATTTTGGCTCAAGAAATCCTGCCCAAACACCAAGTCGGTTCGACGCACTCGTGATTTCACGTAGTGTTGCCCGTGTCGCCCATTTCGGCCATCGTTCCACTCTCGCTCTTTGTGGTGAGTGTGAGCCCCGTCGCAGCTGAACCCGAGCGCGAGGATGGCTGCTTGTTGCAGAAAACCAAGGAGCAACAGCTTTTGGTCAAGGAGGAGCAACTACGTGATACTACTGGCTATCAAGAACTGTGCGGACCCCATCAATGCCACCAGCTAGATCCTTGGGCACAGCATCCTCCAAAGCTGCTCCGCCAGCGGGCCGCCACGGAGGCGATGCCAAAAGTAAAAGAAAAAAATGAAATCAAAGAGGAATAGTTAGAAATCAAGACAGAGTCCATAGAATCTTCAGAAGAGGATGAGGTGATGGAGCTCGAGGACCAGCCAAATCACCAATCGGTTGGAGCTCCCAATGGTCAAACCTCAAGAGGTCCTAAGTTCTTGCGCCCTACGCAGCAAAACCAGGACTGGGACCCGGTCAGACAAAAGTTTGACCACTGCACCTTGGCTCATTGTGTCCAAAAAATAAATGTTGAGCAGTTGCATTTTGCACACATCCATCTCAATGATTTTCCGGAATGACAGGTGCAAAGGCGAGTCGGTGCAAACTTTGACGAACAAGCTGCTGAGTGGTGAGACTGAGGTGGTGGAAATTCCGGCCTTGGTAGGTGCGCAAGACCTCCACGGGAAAGTGTTCATTGTGAGTAGCAATCGGCGATTGTTTGCTCTGAGGGCTTTTGCCGATCAATTTCCGAAGGAGGAAGGGGCCCAGTGCGTCAGAGCCAACGCTTTGCTGGTCAGCGTGTCAGCCATGCACCTGTTCCCACGGTACCTGTGTGGAATCCTTCATCCGTTATGATGGTGGGCGCCCAACCTTGAGAGCAGTCGTCATGCAGCCAGCTGAACACCCACAGACGCAATCAGTGGTGCGGCCCGCCCTGGTGCTGATAGCTGCGCGATGAGTGGCGAGAGTCATTTCAAGGAGCTCGGCGCTGAAGGGCCTTGAAGGCTTTTGGATTGACCACAGGAGTTCGGTCTACACGGTAGGAGATAAGCAAAGCGCTGGCCTGCAAGCTGTCAGAAACAATGGGAAAGATTGCCGAAACTACAGCCTGAGGAATGGGCACACGTTCGTGTGGCCTTCTCACAATACGACTCAGTTGGCAGTTTGCGTCAACGCTGCCACTACCAACGGGCGCTGTGCCTGCACTGGCCGCATTAGTTTCACATGGTACGGATTCAACCAACAGTGAAAAATGACAACGGATTTCTGCTGACTGCCGCTCCAATTTTGACAACGTTCTGTTGTTCATTGCAGATGCAGCGACTATACCATCGATAGGCATAAGGAGACTCTTGCTGCTTGTGCAGACGATTGTGCGGGCTTTGTAGGATTTATTTTCTTTCAGGGTCCACGTTGCAAGTGCTGCAGCAACCTGGATAAAATTGAAGGTGTTACTCTCCCGGTATTTGTACCAAATTGGTGGCACAGTGGTGGGCGACCCACACATCACTACTTTGGATGGCAAGCACTACACTCTTCTCAGCCAGGGTACCTTTTCCCATCTTTTCCCTGTGGCATTGGCCTGGAGACGGAGTTGCATTCAGAAGTTGCCGGAACCACGAAACTCCCAGTCGATTGGCAAGTCGACAAGTGCACTATTCAGGCCACCAGTCCTTCACGAAGGGCTTGCTTCTCGTCGACAAGTCAGGAGGATCCGACAAGTGCTTGAGATCACTTCGCAGGACTGCAAGTGGAAAGCACGGAAAGGAAACGGAGACTGGAAAGTGGTCGACAATGCAGAGCTCTCCATCCCAGATGGTAAGGACTACGTAACAGCCTTCGACCTCGGCGGGTCCTCGCGGTCATGGTGGCCATGGCTTTCCCAACCGTGTTCGCTTCAACATGTACACCAAGAATGACAAGTCCGACATAGCAGTCATGAGTCTCAGTTGCAGACCAAGCCACAACCTGAATCTCCAAACCTCAATGAAACGCCAGAGCGACCAGAAGTTTGTAGATGGTGAGCTGAAGGTGGCACGGAAGTCACTCTCCACGCTGCAGACCTCGACGGACTTTGCATTCAGCGTGGATAGCAAGTGGCAAAAGCTCGGTGTAAGTGAACAAGCAGCCTCGTACTTTCAGCTCGTTGACACAAATCAAACATCTGTTGCCTCGTTCCAATCGCAAGGCTGCAGTGATGCTCAAAAAGGTTTGGCGGCAGAGGCTTGTTCCAAGCACTTGGGGGAGGCGCATGGCACGCCTTTCTTTGAAGATTGCATTTATGATGTTTGCCATGGCGCTGGCGAGACGCAAGCAGAACTTGCTGCAGAGCTTCTCGCTGTGACCAAAGCTGATTAGGATGAATACTGGGACGTGCGGATTTA
>Ga0126342_10019996_pt1 | contig 11309 bp, 11 predicted proteins | sample Cyp1metagenome_FD_92528 | JGI IMG/M metagenome (GOLD analysis project Ga0126342, IMG submission 92528) | Coral microbial communities from Lord Howe Island, Old Settlement Bay, Australia - Cyphastrea 1 metagenome | ecosystem: Host-associated > Invertebrates > Cnidaria > Coral ...
AGAACATGTCAGCAGCGTAGCGCCAAGAGCGTCTCAGAAGTTCCAAGAACGTGTCAGCAGCGTAGCACCAAGAGCGTCTCAGAAGTTCCAAGAACATGTCAGCAGCGTAGCGTCAAGAGCGTCTCAGAAGTTCCAAGAACATGTCAGCAGCGTGGCACCAAGTGCGTCTCAGAAGTTCCAAGAACATGTCAGCAGCGTAGCACCAAGAGCGTCTCAGAAGTTCCAAGAACATGTCAGCATCATGCGCCTTCTTGTACATGTGTGGGATGCTAGTGCTAACTTTATTAATATGGAAATATAACATATGTGTTTTCCTTTGTGGTTGCGAACGGCGCCGCTGAAGCAACATTTAACGTATTTGAAAATTTGGAAAACCGTATTGTCGAAACGTGTTCCAACGACGATGTGCCCTCAGGATCCCCAGTTCCTGGCTGCCACTGAGAAGGTGCACGGCACGTTCGAAACTCCGACATTTGGAAACCGAAAATGGATATAGAAAATTTAGATCTAAAATGATCTAAATAGTTTTTTTAAGAATTCTAATTCTAAATCAATCTTTGTTGGACTCTAACTAATTTTTGTTTTTAAATTAAGTAGATCTAAATAGTACATATATATGTATATGTATACTTTTTAATTTTGAACAATTTGAATACTTAAATAGTACATACATTTGAGTCATAATAAATATCATGGCTATAAATATGTATATCAGCTCTGCATTATTTGGTTTATTCTTATTTAACAATCCATGCCCTCCATGCGCTCCAGTTTTAGTTCATGGTTTTGCCCACACTTTGTTTTCCATAAAAAACAATTCTCTAAGGTTTTTTGTTTATTTGGCGGTGTTGGCAGCTCCAAAATGATGAGCACCAAGACACTAAGATAATGGATCAGCTGGATCAGTTGGGTCATACTTAGGCACAAGGACAGACAAGTCACAACAAGTCACAAGGGCCCATTGGAGTTTGCTGGAGTTATTTTTTGCTGTAGCAAGGGACGTGAGGGGCAGCAATTGCCACATCTATAATTGCTCACGGCCGGTTTATGCTGTGACTGCGACATCTTTGAGATTTTTTGATATTTCTTGCGTCATGTGTCAGACTTTTGAAGTTGGATTTTAAGAAGCGTAGCATATACTCATCGGGCCCAAGGCAAAAAAAAATCCAGGAGATCTTGACGTTGTCGAAAAGAAACCGCAAAGGATTGAAAGGACAAAAGGACAAGTGCTCAAAAGGCAATCGTTGTGATTCGTTGTGTGTTTTGAGACTTTTTGAGACTTTTTGAGACTTTTTGAGGGACCATTGATTTCGCCATCCGGACCTTGCGGAGCTTGCGGAGCTCCTTGCGGATCTTGTCGGATCGGATCGACCTCCTGGACCTCCTGGACCTCCTGGACCTCCTGGACCTCGCAGAGTCGAAGAGTCTCCGAGTCAGCTCACCACACATCACGTGTACTACACATGTACTACACGTGTACTACACATACCACACACCACAAACCCCCATCCCCAGAGCCCAGACTCTGTCATGAACCTTGTCAGATCAAATCTTGTCAGAATTTCAGTATAGACCCAATGTCAAGAGCCTATTTGGCGGTGGGGATCACACAAAGTATGGTACTATAGAGACATTTGCTTGAACCATGCACTTCGATATCCCAGTGTGAGCATTAAGACAGACTACATTGACACTCAGAGTTGTCAGATGTTGTCAGGACCATTGTAATCAGTTCAGATTGGTCACATTTGGTCAGATTTGGTCAGATTGTCATGTCAGTTCCAGTTGAGTCCACTTCCACTTACTTCGTCCACTTCCACCTCCCAAGTCGTGAGGGCCGCGTTCTGCGACTCGCATCGTGCGACACAGGAAGAGGGCACGTCCATCAAGAAGAGGGCTGCAGGGTGGGCGTGCGCCTCAAAGCGAAAAGGCCAGAGACAATCTGAGACACCTGTCTCGTGATTCATGGATAAAACTTAATTTATAACTACAATATATATTAAAAATAACTAGATTCTTAGATATCAATATATGTGAATATATTTGATATGAACATATGTGAACATTCATTACATGCAGACAAAAAATATCAGACAAAAGCAAAATGCGTTTGTTGCACATCGTCCTGCTTGCCTTTAGCACATCAAGATACACTCAGAGCTTTCCCAAGGCATCCACTTGAGGAAGTGCATTGTCCCACAACTCGGCACACGGTGCCACCTTCTTTCCATGAGTCCATGCCGTGTCCATGCGGTGTCCATGCGGTGTGCATGCGGTGTCTATGCTGCCAACATATGCCAACGATGAAAAACTCGCAAGAGGTATCCATTGTCACGTTGACCATGGGAAACGAGGAGGGAACGTGCGGGGACCATCCGAAGTCCAACAGAGGCCGCAAATGGCTGTCATTCTTGATTTAAACATTGGTGAAGGAGTAAAATATGTATAAAGATATACAAGGTTTCGACAGCGAAAGAGTTCCCCCTTTTTTTGACCCACCTCATGTCAAGCAGACACCAGTTAGCACCAGCTCCAGCTGCTTTACCAGCTTCCATCCAGCTTCCTTGCATATTCTGTCCAGCACCTCCACACTTGGGCTACACACAGCGGGTGAGTTTATCAAACTTAGCTGATGGACCGAGCCAGCCACAAGAAACGGCGAACGCTTTGTTTGCGAGATTTGCCAGTAGATTCAAATAGATTCGATGGCAAACCAAAGCGGTTGCCAAAATGGTTACCAAAATTACAAGTGATTACAAGCGTTGCCAGGAGAGTCCGCGCTCATGGGCCCGTTTCCGGATTGGACGGCTTTAAAATATCCGTTAGCTCTCATGGGTGATATTGACTGCACTTGTGGAGATTACAGTAAGTGTCTCTGAGTGTCTCTGAGTGTCTCAGATAGATGGTTTCATACGGCATACGGTTTACGACTCATATTCATTCATAGAGTTCATTTATATAGTTTATGCAATATTGACTCAGTTCATGCAGTTTACGACATAGTTCGCGGCAGCCTTTAGAACTCTTTAGATTTCAGTTTGGTTCGGATTGAGATGATGTTGCACCGATTTGCAGGCCAGAAGTCTGCCCACAAAAGATTTTTTCTGAACTTGGGCTTGGAATGGTGTTGAAAGTGAGAACGACAAGAAAAACAAGCACTGTAAACATACTAACCTGACTAACCTGACTTCATTGCTTTCACATACTTCTACTGTATCACTCTTCATGCTGCGACCATGATGTTATAAAGATCGGACTGCTGCCGTACTCTAGGCTTGTCCCATTGGACTGTTTCATGTTTCATGGAAAGATTTGGAGAAAAACCTGTTTTGCGTACATGTTCAAAGTTTTCCTTGTCGCTTTTCCATTTTTGCTTTTGGCTGGGTGGGTTTAATCTCGCTTGGTCTCAATCTGCTTCGTCAATGAATTTGTTGTCCGGTATTTTTCTGATTCTTGTCACATTTCTTACTTGATCTGCTGTGACCTTTTGAAAAAACTTATAAATAGGAAGGAAAGGCCTAGAGGGTGTGACACGGTGTGACACGGTGTGACACGACGTACCACGACGTGCCACGGCGTGCCGGATTGATTCTGGATTGAGTCTGTTGATTGTTTGGCTGAAATATGCTGAAATGAAGGAAATGAAGGAAATGAAGGAGTTGAGGAGTTGAGGTTGTTGGACTGGCAGTGTGGGAGATCTTGCTGTGGCTGCGGAACGTGGTCACGTCCAACGTCCACGCGCCACGCCGAGAAACTGGCGAGGTGCACGGCAAAATCTGCCGGTCATCCACAGTCGTACACGCCGCGCCCTGCACAAGTTCTCTTCACAAACGCACCATTTCCAACAAAACAGAACAGTGACAGAACAGACATCATTGACAGAACGATTTAAGATATGTTCTGTCACTGTGCCCTAATTGTGCCCTAATTGTGCCCTAATTGTGGCCTATAGCTCTGGTGAGCTCGGGTGGTTTGCCGTGAACTCAAAGTCTTCAAGTCAGGAGTCTCCTTCTGCCTTGCAATGCTTGCAATGCTTGCATGCTGTGCCGTTGGTGCATGAGATTGGCCAAAGTAAGCTCTAAATAAGCTGCCACCTACGCTGCCAACTACTATAACATATTGCATAGTTTTGTATAATTTTGAATAATTTTGCATACATGAACTGCAATTGCATATGAATTGCATATGAATTGCATATGAATAGTGCCACACGTGGCAACACATCACAGAGCTGCCGCTCCTGACACTTCTCACGAGGCCAAGACCTTGGGCCTAGAAGAGAAGTCAGAGCGGCTCAGAGGGTAGGGCCGCGGCTGGGCCGCGGCTGGGCGGTATTGTCACAAGATGTCACAAGATGTCACAAGTATCGCAAACGGGACGTGTCAACGGCTTTTTGTCAACGGGTCCTGTTGGTCGTATTGCGGGTCTTCGGTCTGTCTCCGTAAGATTTGAAGTGGAAGACCCATACCCGAAGACATGCGCGGAACTGATCAGCGAATTCGCCCGAATCTGCTACCATATATTTTCATGAAAGCGAGTTTGTGTCTCATGCATGAAAGCTTGTGATAGAATCTGCTAGAAGTAACATGAAGTAACTCTGGCTTACTTATCGCGTGCTAAAAAGCAAGGTGTAGGTCCAGTGTGTAGTGCCTGCAAGGCGAGGGGCTGAAATCTCATACAGTTTGGTAAACTTTTCAGCTGCACCCCTGGTGTGGCACGTCTACCGGTTCGATCTCCTCTCGTCCCTCAGGGTTTTAAAGGCAGCATGAATAATGAATAAGAATCTAATCGTTGCTTAGTGATTACATGTGATTACTTTATATTACTTTCATTTGTTGTTTGTTAACTTTTGTTAACTTTTGTTAACTTTTGTTACTCATTATATCTCATTATCATGATGCTGATCATCTCTGATCATCTCTGATCATCTCTGATCATCTCTGATCATCATTAGCATCATCGTCAGCCATTTTTGTTCCTTGTTGTCTGCTGCGGTTGTCATCATAATACAGGAACGAAGAAAAAGGCAGATTCATCCCATTCGTTCCACAAGACATCCCGTTGGCACATGACCAATTTGGGCCATTTTGGGTGCGTTTTTCGGCACTTTTTTTTTCTTGACATTTTTTGTCCCCAGTGTTGTTTCTTGCTGAGACCGAAATCACACGTGGGAACCCATGTGCCACCTGTCGTGGCTTCCATTTCAGATGCATTGTTTTCATCACATCAAAATGGCGTTATCCTTTTGAGGGTTGATTTGCCCTATAATTATTCAAATACTGTTTGAGACATCTTGAAATATGCCGCATCATCACCTTTGTTTATCCTTGTTTCCGGAACATGGAGGAAGACGGACCACAAGCCGTCCTGATATTTAGCAAAAAGCGTGAGAATGCGTGAGGATGAGAGGCTCCAAAATATAGCATCATATAGCATCTATTGCCTCAAATGCTCCATTGAAGCTTGTGGTTTGTTGTGGATCGGTCATCCGATATTTCAGCTTCGAGAGTATCAAACTGAACCAATTACCACATCCAAGACTATTTCATTCCTGCTGCCATGGTTCTAGCAGCTTTCGGCGTTGACTTGCGGACGAAATCAATTGTTCAACTTGCTTTTCGTGACGGGAGACATCAGCAGACAAGATCAGACAAGTTGTGCAAGTCATGTTTTGTGCAGCCGGACGGCACATCACGGGCACATTAAAGGCGCATGTCCCGCATGTCCTTCGCGCACGTCCTTCGCTCTCTTCGATCTTCTTTGATCTTCGATGTTCCCCGATGTTCTTCGTATTGTGTGCCTTACCTCATCTTGGGACTCCGAGAGCAGATAATGTCGCAATCGATTAATCACACAGTGATCCAAGATGATTAGAACTCATACCGAAATACCATTTGAATCATTTGATGTATGTGCACTAATGTCATTAATGACACTCATGTTCACAGCAGCATGTAGCCTGCTCTGGTCTGCATGTGAGTGGCGGCTTTTATTTGGTTCGGTGGAGAGTAGTGTTGGGGCGTACCCCGGTTTGTCAAAAACATCATAATTAGGCTGTAAGACAAGGAACACCCCGAGAAGGTAGGCATCGCACATAAAGCATTTAGCCATTAAAAACAAGTGCGGCCTTGGAAAACAAGGTCAGGCCCCCAAAAGTGCAGACTGGAGAATGAGGTAGGAACACTAGGATCACCCTGTCAATTGCGCTATGTACCAAATATCTTCCAAGGCTGTGTTAGGTTCTTTTGTTTGATGCTGTTTATATTTCCCATATTTTGTCTTATTACCTTTGTTCATTCTTGGTCATCAATCATACATCAACTCATGTCATATTAATATAATTCATATGTATACGTATTTTAAATTATTTTAATGTATTATAGAAATATATCATAATATCATAATATATTCATATGATATGTGACATGATGTGACATGATGTGACTGTGTGTGTGTTCAAATCCATGTCAGAAGTCATCCGTCAGTCATCCAGTCTGACAATGTCTGACAGCTGTCGTTCCCAGGACCTTGGCCGACAGCATCGCAGGCATCTTTGGATCTGACATCGAGGTGCCGAGACATGCCGAGACAAAAATGGAAAAAAATGGTTTGTCTAAGGAGTTTGAGGAGTTTCAGGGCGTATCAATGTTTGATATGTTGCGTATATGTTGGGAAACATGGTTTGTATGATTTTGTATGTTTTTGTATGTTGCTTGTTATGATTGTTATGATTTTAGGTGTTCGAGGTTTCATTGTTGCCTTTGTTTTTTGTGCGGGGGTTTCTGGGGATTATTTCTTGCTAACAAAAACACTGTTGATGTTTGTATTTTTAGGATTTGCTCAGGGGAACATTTTGCGGGGTCTTGGTTTTCCGACCTTGCCATGCGCTTCATCATGCCCTTGATCAGTTCTGTCCGGATGCCCAGTCTGAAATGCCCAGAGGTCAGCATTGCCTTCAACCAGAGTTTGGAAGTGTCAGCAGTGAACACTTGACGACTCATTCTCTAGGTTCAAGCGATGCTATTGCACGATCAAGTCACTGTGACTCAGTTTCACTTTTGCATCAACGGCATCAAAACATCACGTAGATTCAAAAAAAAGGTCCCATGCAATTTTTATTCTTTGGTTGAAGAAGGTTAAAGCACACTTGAAGCACACTTGAAGCACACTTGAAGCACTCACAACTGAAAGTATCTGAAAGTGATGTCTCAATATGTCTCAATATGTCTCAATCATCTCCATGTCTCGGCCCGCTTTTTTCGCGGAGGCAGCATGTGGTCCGACGCTTCACCACTATGAAAACAAAGTGAAGATAGCCCTTTCATTGAACAAGCCCGACCCTATCGCAACAAATGCTACACTTGAAATGTGCGACAAATGGAAGGAGATGGATGAGGAAGTCAGGCGCATCACGCAAGAATTTCTTGGCAAAGAGACCTCTGGCAGAATTTTGGGCATGGTGAATGAGAAAACTCCGAGCTCAAAAGACAAGCACGACAAGCACGACAAGCACGACAAGCACGGAAATCAAACTGACTTGGCAACTGTTGCAACTGCTCAAGCTGACCTCGAAGGCACGATCGAGGAGTTCAAATTGACTGAACTTGGTCCTTCTGCCAAACTCGTGAGAGGGCCCAATGAGATACAAGATACAAGGGACTATTGTTGTGGAAGTGTCTATCATGTCAGCTTTGCTCCTCAAGATGGCACAGCTGGAGCGCTACCTTGAAATACGATGCTTAGCAGCGAAGGAGAAGGAGGATGTGAACCACTGTGTCACTGTGTCATCATCTTGAACCGCAAACCGATAGGGAATGATAGGGAATGATAGGGATAGTTGAGGAATGTTGAGGAATGTTGAGGAATGTTGAGGAAACACTTCCTTGAGGAAACATACTTCAGTGTGGCCACACTCTGGTGGAGCAATTGGAGCAAGAGCAGCGTGAGCGCGTTTGGAACGTGAGCGCAATGTGGCTGTAGCCGCTGTCCTCCTTTTGATTGCTCTCATGGTACTGGTGTGGCTTGTCCATGCTTGTCCCAACCTTCTGAAAAGTCAGAGTTTTAAGCGATTTGAAAGCCCTGCTGTGCGTTTGGAAGAAGCTCCTGTCAGAGATTCATTGTTTGATTGAAACCTTCAGTTTGGGAGACCTCGCTGAAATCATCTCTGAAAAGCTGAGGCAGGAAGCACTGAATGCTGTTGATGTGCCAATGACTTGATTGAGACTTTAGATTCTTAGATGGTTCTTGTGCCAATTTCCTTGCTCTGTTTCACATTGAAGCACGATGCGTTGGAACAGGGGGGTTCTGTTTGAGGATTCTGTTTCCCACCAATCTGTTCATTTTGAGCCCGACGGACAGATGAAACAGGGGGGGTCTGTTTGGGGTCATGAACACCATTTTTGGGCGACATTTTCCATATCAAAGTCATTACCCGAGGGATGAAACAGAGCAGGGTTTTGAGTGCGAAGGGTTAGAAGTAGCCCTTTCCAGAAACATCCAGAAACCGGAGCCACGAGGTCAGCTGAGTGGAGTTTGTTGGAAGGATACTGTGAGAGGATTAGCATTTTGACATATTTTGACATCAGCCAGATTGACCCCGCCCTTTTCCACCCCGTTGCATTCGTGTTGCCATCCGCTCCACTCCGAGGTTATGAAGACATCCAGTACATCTTGAAGGTGTTTCCCAGCATCGGTTGTTAAGCCTAACTATGCCTAACATTTGGTGAAAATTTCAACCAAAGCCTTCAACGGAATGACACTACCAAACAATACCAAACAGTCTTCAGAACTTATAAATTGGAATGATGAATTCAACCATTTTTTTTTCAATGGGGGCTCATCCCAACCTTTGGGGAATATATCATACATATTTGAACCCACACATCCCACACATTATATATAATATATATCCCCACACCCAACTTCATCCATCCTGTTTGACAGAAGGGTCAACGTCGCAACGGTCTGGAGCATTGAATAAGGGAATGGGAAAGGGTTTAATAATGTTTAATAAGTATAAATGCTTTGTATAAATATGTAGTTGTTGGTTTTTGGGGTTTGATTTTAACAAGTGTCCTAAACTGGTTGTTTTGACCCCATTTCACATCATTTTAGGACACCTCATTTTATGGCATACCCAAAAATATTTAAAGACAAGTCGCCTTATGTAGTAATTGATGCCCTGCTATTTAGTGATGGAAGCAAGAAATGGAGGACATCTTTGAGATGGTTGAAGCGCTCCACCAGTCCAACCCCCAATCCAAACCTCCACGAAACCCGATGGGTCTTATGACAGCAAACCATTAGACCCCCATAGACCTCCAATATTTTGAAAGAATCAAAAGAAATTCTCAACACCAAGTGTCCAGACTGCGGACGCATCATTTCGTCCAAATCCAGTTTATCCAAACATCGTCAAACCAATATTTGTATGAGGAAAAGATGTCAATGTTGAAAGGTGCTTCAAGACACCTTATAACATCTTTCGTTCAAAGAGTTTTTTATTCCAAAATTTTCTCAATCACAATGATTTTGATTGAGAAGGTTTTTATGTTGAACTCCAACCCCAATCCAGAACCCCCCAACCCCCCAACCCTGAATCCGCAAGGAGAATATGGCAGAGGATACAAGGTTGAAAGACCGACTAAATGTTCTCAACTCAACTCACAAACATTTCAACCTCAACATCCTCCACAAACAGTTCACACTGAAAATCTACTTAAAGAAACAGAAGATTATAATAATATAGATTATACAGTATTTATACATGATTATACTATGGCTCATTCACAGCAGATTGTTTTAGATTATCTTGTATCATCCGAAAAGGGTGAGATATTGAAACGGAATGGACAGGAACTCAAGAAACTCAAGATAGGAGAGAAGACCTACAACTTTGAGAGAGGAAAACCCATCTCAAAAATATTGAATATCAAATTCAACAAGATTAGGCAGACTATGGACTACAAAAAGTATGAACTGAAGGAGAAGAGAGGCATTAGGTGGGTCAATCTTGACAAGAACAAAGCACTCACAGGAATTCAAATGAGATACAAAGCAACCACCACCAACGAACAATCTGCTTTCAAGGGTTATGTTAATTCATATGCCATCACCAATGTTAGGGTTAGAGGCATCAAGGCACTACAGTATCTCAAATACCAAGATTTGAGATTGAAAGAGTATTTGATGAAACACAAGGGAATGAAAGTTATTTTACAGGTTTCCGCCACTATGAAGAGCAAGAAAACAAACGAAGAGATAAGGGAGAGCATCAGAAGTAGAAGATACAACATCACCAATGAAGAGGAAATCCCCCAAAAGTTAAATCAAATGTCAACTGGTATAGAGTTTCAGTTAGACAAAATGGAGATGTCGGAGAGTGGATTGCTTCTAAAGCATATTGATAAATTGAAATTCAACTATGACAAATACAATCCAACTCGTGGAGGTTCATACATTGAACTACCTTAATGGTTGAAACTGAAACGAGCCTGTATCAATATTCAAACTCAAGATGACAAATGTTTTATGTATTCCATTCAGTGCGGTGTTTGTAAAGTTTATGAGAAAGACCATCCAAACAGAATTTACAGATACAAAAATCTAAAGGACGACCTCAACTGGGATAATGTCAATTTTCCAGCATCAAATCTTGACATCGACGTTTTAGAACAGAACAACGAAGGTAAAATATCCATCAATGTTTATTACATTGATGATTAGGATGGTAAGCAATCAATCCTACTGTATAAGAGGACTACAGTCGTCAAAGCAACTCACCACATAGACCTGTTGAAAATAACTGATGGGAACAATCACCACTATGTTTATATCAAGGATTTTAACAAGTTGATGTATCAACAGGCTGGTAAGCGGAAAGCAAAGAAGTTTATTGGTCATCATTGTTCGGGTGTGTTTCACTCAGAGGATGATTTGACTAATCATAAGGAAAATATAGGAAAAGGGATGTATGGCAGTGGAATGGCAAACTATAGAGATGCCAAAGTTTGACACAGAGAACCCTGACAAGTTCTTCGTCAAATTCAAGAACCACTTCAAGAAACTAAAAGCACCATTCGTTATATATGCTGACTTTGAATGCTTAACTACGAAAACAGGAACAGTAAACACCAAACCAATCAAGACAGACAAATACCAACATCATAGATCCTGCGGTTTTATGATAAATGTTGTCAATTCAATTGATGGTTCAAATGAACCGTTCTTGTATAGAGGTGAGGATTGTATGGATGTCTTTGTTAAAAAGATGATTGAAGTAAAGGATAAGATAATGGAGAAGATGAAAG
>Ga0126342_10019997_pt1 | contig 11309 bp, 10 predicted proteins | sample Cyp1metagenome_FD_92528 | JGI IMG/M metagenome (GOLD analysis project Ga0126342, IMG submission 92528) | Coral microbial communities from Lord Howe Island, Old Settlement Bay, Australia - Cyphastrea 1 metagenome | ecosystem: Host-associated > Invertebrates > Cnidaria > Coral ...
CATGGTTTTCTCTGCAAGTCGGCGGATCAGCGGACTCGCAGGGCATAATTTCAAATGGGGGGTCTCTGCAAGTCGGCGGATCAGCGGACTCGCAGGGCATGGTTTTCTCTGCAAGTCGGCGGATCAGCGGACTCGCAGGGCATAATTTCAAATGGGGGGTCTCTGCAAGTCGGCGGATCAGCGGACTCGCAGGGCATGGTTTTTATGGGGGGCTCTTCAATTAATTGTCAAGTAAATGACTGAACTGAACAACTGAGTAGCCTGGCAAATGCTTGGAGCCACTCTTCAAAACCTTGAGTCAATGACAGTGCATGTGGGAACATCTTGGGTCAATGACAGTGCTGGAGCTTGTCAGATTAAGTTTTAAGCAGTTTTTGGCAGCTGACTGACCCTGACACTGAGCACTCTGCCTGTCTGAAGGGAAAGGCCTGGCACACAGACAACTCAACATCTCACAACCATGACGAATAGCAGCTAAGAAGAAGCCACTGTTGGTCACTGACATGCTTGTTTTTCTCGGTTTGCCGCCCCATTCGTTCCACTTGCCGAGTGATGAACTTCATTCCATTCATCAAGGGCCCCAAACTAACTCAAGATGCAGCACGGCACCAAGCTTTCACTCGTGCCATGACCTTCCATCTCAAAAATCCCCGGGAATCAAACAGTTTGACACCTTTCAGCTCCTTCGACTTGAGCTTGGCAGTGGGCATAAGAGCGATGAAGTTCGTCTTGGTCTTAGACCTCGCCCTTTTCCTGCGCCATTCCTCTTCATTTTCCTGGGTCAATGAAAGCTCAAAGGCACTGATTGTGAATGATTTCAATTTAAGTCTTGAGTGAGCCTGCATGCAAGTTTCAAACAGCTTCCAGCCATTCTCCATTGAAAACCGCAGAATATCAACAATTCCTGGGTGAAGCTGGGCAAATTCAGCAGTGATCAAGAGGTTCCTTGGCGTCATGATTTTGCCAGCAGGCTGATACCTCAGTTGTGCAATGAATAAACCTAATCCCTGCCCACTGCACTGTGTCATTCGCTGTCATTGACTGATAAAAATGGTAAGCCTGTCATTGACACCAATTGACCATTAAGCCATTTTGTTTATTTACCTATTTGCAGTTGGGAAACTGAATCCAAGGTCCATCTTGTAAGTCCCTGGTGACGATCAAATGCCCTCCAAGTTTTGATGCCCAGCTGACTCTCTGACCTGGAGAATCAAAGGAATCCACGACGTGGACGGTGGCGTCCTGCCAGTTGTCAACGATGTATGCGCCCAGGACAGCCGCCCTGTGCTTTGCAGTAGCCGAACTGGTCCAAAGGAATGTAGGCCTGATTTCAGTCAGTGAGTCCTGCTTTGTAAAAAAGAAAGTCTGTCACTGGCACCGGCATCCTGCCTGGAGCTCAAAGAAGGAAATTTGCGCGCGGCAAACTCTTTTTCCAACAAGCTGCTTTTCTTTTCCTTTGATTTTATCATCATCTGTCAGGCAAATGTTCTCTTAAAATGGAAGATCCATCATTCAAGCATTCCATGCAAGCAAGTTTCAGCCAGTAAGTCTTGACTTTTTTGTTTCCTGGAAAGGCGCTGGAGAGTTCCAATGAATTGGTGTTGCAGATTCTGTCTGAAAAGGCAATGTTAAACCACTGTAGCCGCTGCACCTCAAGAGTTCGTGGTATTCCTTCTTCGGCAGCTTCTCTTCCTTCGTCAAGATTCCCATCGACTGTGCATCGAAGCGGCGCTTTTGCGCCTCGAGTTGCCAAGTATTAGGGATCACTGAAGGGAAACTGGCAGGGTTCACAATGACGACAGCATAATTGACAAATTCAAAATTAATCAAGGGTCAACCTTTCTGATCTTGTCAATGGCTTTCTTGACAGACGCGTTGGCAGATTCAGGGGGCTTGCCCTGCGACATAGGCAGCACAGAACCATCACAAGCCAGGTTCACCTCCTTGCGCCGTCGCTTGGTCCAAGCTGCCTCACTGTGATGTGGATCTTGAGCCTGGGAGGAGGCACCAAAGTTTTTAATTTGACTGTCAGCATCAAAACCCTGAATCGCTATGATGCTGGTGCCAAGTAGCAGCTCTTTTTCGCTGCATCTTGATTCCACTGACAAAGTTTCCAGTGCGTGTTTTGCCACTAGTTCGTTGTGGGCCAAACCCTTCCTTCCAAATCTGACCAGCGCGTGCCACAACCTGATCGCGTAAGCCAGGGTTGGACTTGACGAAGTCTGTCACTCTCACATGAAGTTCCTTCAGATGCGGGCTTGCCGCCCGCTTCCCAAAGGCCATGTTCAAGTTGGCAAAGTCACGTTCGCATCGGGACGTAGATGCGTTGGCCAAGCACAATGCTCGACCCAAGCATTGGACCAAGAACGGGTGGTTTTTTGCCCGATCCCTTCCCTGAAGAGAGCATGCCCATGCCTTGAGGTCAACCAACTCCTCCTGGTCAGACATACGATCTCCTTGGCTGATTCATCATCAGTCAGTCATCATGAAAATTAAATACTTAGCGACGACGAGTGTCAATGTTGATAATTTCGTCCCAGGATCTACGCTTGGTGGCTGTGTAAAGGCAGTCCAGGTAGCTCCGCATTAGAGAGTCCAGACTGCCAACTTCGCCGAAGGTGTGGCATATCTTGGCCAGGTCTTTCTTAACGGTGTCCACACTCAGCTGTGGTCGAAGTTGAAACACCGAGAACGCCCTCACTGCCTCGAACGATGGCCACTCTGCCTCCAGCGTCTCTTTGGCCAACTCGATCCATTGCACCATTCTATCAAAACATGTGCCCAACATCTGTGGCGAAACTGAATCTGGCCCACCCATGGTTCTAAAGTCATGTTTGATCTTCACCACCGTTTCTTTCTTCAGCCATTGCAAAGCCTTGGTTAACGATAAGTACAATTGACACATGAAATCGTTGATGTGAGTCGTGTTTCAGAAACAGTGCTGTGTGTACAATTGACACATGAAATCGTTTCCTCTTGAACAGCCAAGAAGCAGCATGTGTGTAGCAATGGATGTGCCAAGCCTTGCGGTTCACAAACAGTGCTGTGACCCGAGCCAGAAAATTCTCCATGGCAGCCCTGAGTTGGGCGACGTCAACAGTGTTGCGGTCATTGAATCGTATCCTTAGTTTGGCAAATCCCATCATCATACGTGAAACTTGAGGGCACTAGGCACTATCACAGCTAAGCAATTGCTTTCGAGAATCAATTCCATTTCTTCTGCTGCTGCGTCACACATCATTGCTATTTGCAATATGGATTCAGCATTGATTGAGCACAGAAAGTCAGCAGCACGCTTCTTGGGCTTTGGCAGCGATCGGCGTTCATAGATCCTTATAATTATCTCATCTGTCATTGACTCGACAACGTCATTGACATTGAGACTGGGGACTTAGGACGTAACTAGCATGACAGTCATTGACAAGAGGGCAAAGTCAGTGACAAGAATCTCCATTGCTGTGTAAAGGATTGCGGACAAATGCAACACAAACCGTGATGCAGGCTTCAGGATACTCGAGTGCCGATGTTTGGCGAAACATAGGTTTCGCGTCTTCCAATTCAAAGTGGCCTGCTGCTTCACCTGAGGTTTTTGGGTTTCACAGGGCACAGGTTGTTGAAAGTTAAGTGACCAATGATTTCAAAACCACATTGAAGCAAATTAAATTCCAAGGTTCGTATTTCCTGAAGATGCGGGTATTCGCAGGTGAATGGTAGATCAGGGCAATCACAGACTGGTTGCTCCAAATGAACCGGTGCCAGCATTGTTTCAGATATGGAATGCTATTCCATTTCTGCGTCAGCCTGAAGGCAAACAACTGGTTCAACTGGTTTGGGGCTGAACTGGTTTGGAACTGAACTTAATTCAGATTCTAACTGAATTGATTTTGAAAAGTGAGTGCCAACCTGCCAGCTGCGTGCGCTCCATCTCGGAGTCGCACACGGATGTTGTGAAGTCGGTTCTGCTTGGTGATGCGCATAGCTTTCAGCTCATCAGCAGCGGCATCTGTTCCTGCAAATTCCTGGCAAATTGAGCTGGGAATAATAATTAATAAATGGAGCTGAAATTAAATTCAAACTGACGCCCTTTGTCACTCATTGGGCTGCCAAGTCTCGACATGTTTTGCAAATTTCTTCAAGAGCTTGGGCTCCAACTTTGACTTCGGTCCACCCCATCCTTTGGGAGGGCATCTTCTCTGAGTGAAAAACTTGCGCAAAGCCGTACGTGTTGCCCTGGCCAGGTTGTGAGAACCAGACAGCTCCTTCTTCGAATAAGTCAAAAGCATGTTGGTCACTTGAAGTTGTCTCTTCGGTCCTTGGCACAGCGAGATATGAGCACCATGCCTGACACTGATTTTTTGAAGAAAACATTTTTCCATTAATCAAAAATGAATATCAGACTATATCAGACTATACCCCCCTAAAAGTAGATGGCGCAACTCCAAAACCAAAATACCCATAAGATGGCACCGCGCGGTGAGAAAGAAAACGGCGCTATTTTAGCTGGAACTGAAACGAGTTCCGCCAATTGAAAAAATCACCCTACTTGAAGGTAGATGGCGCAACTCGTTTTGAGCCTAGTTTGAGCCCGAAACCGACCCAACATTCAACCTCAACGGAGCTCAACGGAGCCATAATGCTTCCGTTGGGGTTGAAATTTTAGGCCCGAAAGCCGCCAACAGAGCCCAACATAGCCCTAAAATTGCCCAACAGAGGAGACTATATAGGCCCAAGAAGGCTCCAAAATGCGCCCTCAACACACGTAAAATAATAAAATTTACTACGCGGGTTTTTAAATAGCCTCCAAATGGCCCAACATAAGCCCAAAACTGACCCAAAATTCAACCTCAACGGAACCATGCTTCCGTTGGGGTTGACATTTTAGGCTCGAAAGCCGCCAACAGAGCCCCAAGTGGCCCAACATAGCCTTCTATGAAAGGGGCTCTTTTACGCCCTAAATTAGCGCCCAAAAGGGCCCCACTGTTTTTGGGTCATGTCCGGGCCAGATATGAGGGAGTTGCGCCATCTATCTGGGCATTCGCAGCCTGATTTTGGCGAATGAGTCATCTATGTCCCAAAAAAGCAGCTTGATTCGTCGATGTTGAGAAAAAAATATGGCGAGAAACCAGCGCAGAAGATTGCAAAAAAAATATGTCATTTTTAGGGACATAGATGGCTTAACTGACCTGTTTTAAAGGGAGTTGAGCCATCTATCCCCCATTTTTTCTGAGCCATCTACTCTTAGGCGGGAGTATATCAGTTGAAGTTGAGATTCCTCGATCAGTACTCACGATGCAAGCCCTGATGCCAAGCCCTGCCCCTTGTGCATCTTGACTGATGGATGCTGTGAGGAGGCCATGGGCCATGCGAGATTTCAGTACCTCCTTGATACTCTCGGATGTGCACCAAAGCATCTTCGATGCCTTATAGGAACCAAATTCTGATTTTCTCAAACTAGTCCCTTGGCAGCGCTCATCAAGCATGCGACCAAACTCAGTGGAAGTGGGGCACCCGCCTTCACCTTTGGTGAGGTGGCATTTCGATTGGGCATGTTGTTGCAGCTGGCTTCGCATGTATACATCACAGTCATACCCTGGGCAGTGAGAGCATTTGGCATGTCTAGGACATCCTCGTAACCAGTCGAACTCTCGGCACCATCGCTTCCACAGTTTCTTACTAATCATTTGTCAAGATCAAGTCCTGAAGGGTATACTGATGAGTTTGAAAATTCATTTGTCGATGACATGTGGCAAAACACTCAATCACAGTTGTTCATCTTTTGGTTTTTAATTCAACATCAAAGTCAGTGACTCAGCTTCATACACCATTTCATGCTGAGAGGCCAAAATGGCCACTGAGGAAAATGAGGAAATGCAGGTCTAGGACAAAATCAATTGCACAGCAAAGCTAACCATTCAGGATGGGGTTGGAAATGAATTTCATGAGACCCATCACCTCAACTCTCTCATCCCAAAACATGGTCCAAACTGGAAAACAAAGCCGGGCTGACGCAACACAGATCTCGGCGGCCGAGACTCTGAACGCGGGGCTTGAGACAAATCTAAGAAGTCAATGACCTTTCAATGTCAAATCTAAGTTTAGTCAGTGACGCCCATGACACTTGAATCGGCAATGACTTGAAGTCAGTGTCGGGTTGTCATTGACTGCATGGTGTGTCAGCTTGGGCCTCCAAAAAAACACCAGGTGGACTCAGTCACTGACATGCAACGTCGATGTTTTGAACATTTGAAAATGTCGATGTGATTCACATGTTTGTCAATGACACCATTTTTCCGCACTGGACCCCACAATCAAGCGCGCTGGTTGAAATGGAATTGCTAGGCAACCTAAAAGACAGACTGTCTCCACATCAGAGCTTCCCACCCTGACTCACCAATGATAAAAGTATTTACGATCAACCCATCATCATCATTGATCAAGTTCAAACATCTAAATCCTTGACCTCTTCAAACTGGGCTCCTGCGTGTTGTCCAAATCGTCATCGCCACAGTCATCATCGTTGTCATGATGGACCTCGGCATCACCTTGTCCAACTTGTCCAGGGAAGGAAGCGAAATAGTACATCTCATTGAACTCCCAGATTGGCGGGTACCACCATTCATTCCGATCTGGATCATCGCCAGGACCCCCCCCGGTAGCATGATGGTATCATCAGAAAGATCACTGCCAATGATGCTCTGGGAGTCAATGACGCTCTGGGAGTCATAATTCCAAGAGCCATAATCATCTTGGTTGTGCTCGGTCCTGGCCGGCACAAATGCTCTAATGACCAACTCTGTGAAGCAAATTTTCAGAAATATTCTGCAATAATTTCCACACAAGACATGCCATCCAGACCCACGATTGGACATCGATTCTGATGAGTCTATGTCTGAGTCTGACCCTGAGCTCTGGCCATTCTCATTGCCAAGACGGTCCATCACCTAATCAAAGGAAAGGTCATGACACGTTGACGCCTAATCAAAGGAAATCTAAATCAAAGGTCAATGACTCCCTTTAGGGCTGGACAAGGTCGAGGATGTGGTGATTGACCTCAGATTCCCGCTCATCACCAACTCTCATCACTCAAAACATTTGGTGCACGTCTCGGCCCTTCAACACCAAGATGGACAGACTCCCTTTTTTGCTTGCCGTGAGCCAGCTCAGCGGTGGTTGTCACCGGTTGGAAGCCCAAGCCTTCTGTTCTGCCTTAGTTTTTCAAGTCATGCATTAGCTGACTATAACTGGGCTGATTGACTGTTGTCACGGACATGCCATTCAATCATGCCAATGATTTCAAACTTCTTGCTGCAAGGCACTCCTCCACTGTGTTGCGAAAGCTCTTTAAAATCCACGCTGTGGGGTCAGTGATATCTGACAAATCCGCTGCTAAACTGCTAGACTGTGTGGATTGCAGGTCTTCAAACCAACTTCAAAACTGCAAGAGAGAATCATGCCAGGGGTGCGCGCGGATTTTTGGCTGCTCAAAAAGTCGATGATGTCCTGGTACTTCTGTGGCAGGACTATCCGCAACATGCCAAGAGCTTGCACTGCAGGCCTTGCCACCAAAAAACAAAAATTGTTGACATGTGAAATTTCTGATGATATTTGATGTGCACATCTGATTCTGGAAAACATCTGATGATGATAATTTTGGAAAACATCTGACGACTAAGAAGGGCTGCCTGGCCAGATCTCGGTCGCGTACCAACTGCTGGCCTTTCTCATCCAAACTCTCGAAGGCCACACTAGTAGACATCTTGGGGCACACCCAACAAATTTCAATTGTTTTATAACAAGTCAGTTTGCCAATAATTGCATCTTGAGCCATAAGGTCAATGACCAAGGAACAGTCAACACTTGGCAGAGTTTATTGTCAATGACCGGCAGTGGAGCCACGGTTGCAAGACTGTCAATGACCGGCACTCGTATTTTAGACACTGGCGGTTCTTCAGCACGTCACTGACTTGATCTGATGAAACATGATGCTACGACATCACTCTGCAAAGCCTGCAGCGTGTGATTTTAAAAACTCCAGCACCCAACAGGTTTGAAACACCAATAATACCGTTGACATTGACACTGACACTGACATCTTTACCCAGATCAAGCCAGATAAAGCCGAGTCTCTGTCAGTCCATTGAAGTGATCGCAGAAATGTCCATGCATACGCAATTCGTCAAGTACTTGTTCCATCGAGTCTCATACAACCGGTGATGACCCTGACGCCAAAAGGTAGCTGCAAAGCGCAACTGCCTGGCCATGGGCAAAGCCAGCAAGATCCGCTTCGTGTTCACTGAGGTGTCAGGGACCTCGTCGAAGACCTCCTTCCTGGAAAAGAAACATGGTGATTGACATGAGATCAAGAGATGCAGACATTAAGAGCCAGTCAAACAATTTCAGCTCAGGGTCAGAATCGTTTCAAGTAGTCGATGCTGCGATGCAGATTCCATCCAGTCCAAAGGCACAGGAGCTACAGGTGGAGGCAGTGGCTGCAGCGGCATCATCACTCGCTGTGGTGGAGGGAAAGGAGGGGGTTGAGGCCTCCGCCTGCTCTGCTGAAACATGCAGCTCGCAGTCACTGACACAAATCTGAAAAATACAATTCAATCATCAATGAAATTGACATGAATTGTGGCAAGGAACGGTCCAAAAGGAAATGGAAAACAGCCAGTCCCCTTCCAAAAGTTTGTGATGGTCTTCAGCTGGATCTTGGGCCACTGCTCTGCTTGGATGCCCATGCGGCTGAGGGCATTGCGTCGGATGTATTCCCTGTCACATTATCAAGTTGAAGTTCAGATTCAACACACTTAAAGGAACTAAATTAAACCAATGCCTTGAATGTCTGGCACTGACAACACAACTCAATGACTGATTGCGCTGCGTACCTCTTGGCAGCACAAGTTTCGGCAAGCCAGCATTGCAAGTCGGTGCAGTCCTGCTGCCAGTTCCAGCAGCCGCTCAAGCTGAAGATGAAGACGCAGTGCTCGATGCCAAATACCTCAATTGGCAGTGTCAATGACCGATGTCCCTGATTGGATGGAACCAATGGTTAAACATTGAAAATGCCCCAGATCAAGCAAAGGTGCAAACAACACACAGGACAAAAGCGCCAGGAAAGCACTTGTCCTGTGGAAGCCTGCCTTGCAGTTCAATGCAATCACAGCCGCCGGTGTTTGAAGAAGTCGTTGTAGAATCCCCAGGCCCCTTGAGTTGGAAAACACCTGAGATGAAAGCACATGCCTGTCACTCACGCCATTCACACTTGAACTGATGACAAATGAATCATCCAGGGCCAGGCACTGACTGCTGGATGACACTGCGCAGTCCGCTGAGATGCTTCTCCGTTGGCCTCAGTGTTACCGACTCAGATTCCTCAACTTCAGTGGCTGCAATTTGACATGACGACTGACTGATTAAGTGACTTCAAGGGACATCTCGACCATCGGGTCTTTGGGCAAAAGAGTAGCAAGATTGTGAAACTGCATCTCCGCATCAATGCAGTCTGACAAGGCTTCGACCGGGTTGAAGACCGACTGCCATCTCCCAGCTACCTTCATCCAGAATCCCTTGTAGCCCTGGTCAGCTCTCAAGTCTGCGGCCCATCCAACTAGAGCAACTCGATCAGGCCATCGGGAAGCAACTCCTTGCACGTTCTGGGCCACCTGACAGACGGACTGACAGAAATTGGGTTCATCCCGACAAAGAATTGTATTCAAGTCCAACCGCTGATCAAAACCCGTTGCCGCCTCATTTCTCAATTGCATCACATTGCGGCCAAAATGGGCCACACACTCATCGTCGCTTTCTTGTTGATCGGCAATCTGTTGCCGGCGACGCTTGGCATTGGGTGCCATTGCAGTGCGACTTTGACATGCACAGCTGGCCCTCATGTCATTGACTTTGACTGTTTGACAGTTTCATGTTTTAAGTTTAAACTGTGACTTGACTGTCATGTTAATAAATGATTTCTTGAAATGCCGATTCCTGATGACTATGTCTGACACTGACTGCCAAATAATCAGACACTGACTGCCACAAAAGACTTCAAAACCAAATGGCCGGAGAGCAACAGTGCGAGTGACACTGACAAAACTTGAAGTGTAAGTGACACTGACATACACTGACAAAACTTGAAGTGACACTGACGATTGAACTTGCAATGGTCAATTGCAAAAGGCTGAGACCATGACACTGTCTGCCGAAGTGCCACTGCCTCGGCGCAAAATGTATTTGAGCATAGGGGGCCATGGCAAATTTGAATGATCAAATCAAATTCAATTAAGCACAACATCTGATTTTGAGGCAGTTCCTTGGCTGAGCGACTGACCGACATGATTGAAGAGGTCAATCGATCGATCGTTGTTGACCTGCACCGTGCATGAAGGTGACAAACCAAGAACGGCATGAGAATTGCAGAGCCCAAGCCTGAAACTGACTTTGCTCATTGCAAACAGCACCTGACACAGTTCACAGACACACACACACATGCATTTGTTTGATTCATCCGTGTTTGTCAATGTCAATGACAGCATGATTGAAGAATAGCGCGGTCAGACCTTGGTTCAAGCTCGTCACTGACTGGACGTCATGGAGAACGCACATCACCATCTCAATCGCCCATCTAATCCTGGAGACAAGTGCAAGTGTCAATGACAATGGAATGAAGACAGTCAATGACAAGAAGGTTTGTCAAGCCAGTCAATGACAAATGCGACGACAACCGCAAACTGAGGCTCAAGCCTTTGGCTGTCCTTCAGGTTCTCACCTGGTGATGGATCAGAAGAAACAAGAAGAAATCCAGTCATGCCACACCAATTAAAACCTTCATGCTTTGATGTAAGCCCATCACATGTGTTGCCGTTGCCCGCAGCCTCCTTCTGACAAACTAATTTGACTGACATTGGCCAGATGTACTGTCTGTCATGTTGGTCATGTTGGTCCTGGTTCGTCATGCCATGTAGCAGCGCGTGATTTTCCTGGAAAAGAACGATGCACAACTCAAGTCAAGAAACAAGAGCACATCAAATCACAAGTCACACAGTCGCCTCCAACTCAGTTAAAGGACAACCAACCATGTCGGCCACCAAAAGAAGCACCATTTCTTAGTCAGCAAGCACTCAACAACACTGTTTTCCCAAAAGCTGTCCAACACTTTGACATTGATGTCTGAGCAGCAAACCGAGGCAAATTGGAGGAATTTCCATCCTGGAGATTAAATCCAACCCGCCATATCCACAACACCCAAAAGCAGCAGAAATGAAGCCAGTCCTTCAATGAGGCAGAAGGCAATCAGCTTGAACAGGTTGAGC
>Ga0126342_10019998_pt1 | contig 11308 bp, 11 predicted proteins | sample Cyp1metagenome_FD_92528 | JGI IMG/M metagenome (GOLD analysis project Ga0126342, IMG submission 92528) | Coral microbial communities from Lord Howe Island, Old Settlement Bay, Australia - Cyphastrea 1 metagenome | ecosystem: Host-associated > Invertebrates > Cnidaria > Coral ...
ACTTCCTGAGCTTTCTCCTGGAACACTCCGGCGCTCTCTTCGTTTGGGTTTGGTAAGAAGATAAGAAGGTTCTACTACTTCAACTTAATGATTGATCCTTGCCTCAAGGATTTTCAACTGAGGTTGCAAAAACACGCCACACGATCTTGATAATTAATAGATAATTACCTCTACACTTTATATTTCTACATAACCTAGCCTTGGTGATCAGACCAAATCCCTATCTGCCCTCCGGCTCCTCTTCCTCTCTACAGTCCTCTACTTGTCTTCCCACATACTAAGACTACAGTACCCCTGCGCCCTTGCTCGTCATCCCCAGCCTGTCAACAGGCAATGTGTCGTCAGGCAATACACACAATGCGTCGTCAGGGGGTAATGCGTTGTCAGGGGGCAATGCGTCGTCAGGGAATGTGTCGTCACAATGCATCGTCTCAGGGGGAAATGCGTCGTCAGGGGTGTGTCGTCACAATGCGTCGTCAGGGGGTAATGCGTCGTCAGGGGGCAAAGCATCGTCAAGGAATGTGTCGTCACAATGCGTCGTCACGGGGTAATGCGTCGTCAGGGGGCAATGCGTCGTCAGGGAATGTGTCGTCACAATGCGTCGTCAGGGGGTAATGTGTCGTCAGGGGGCAATGCGTCGTCAGGGAATGTGTCGTCACAATGCGTCGTCAGGCGGGCCGCGGTCATCGCCAATGTGTCGTCACAATGCGTCGTCAGCGTCAGCGCCAAACGTCAGACCCAAGCTGCGGGTGCCCTGTATATATATATATATGTATATATATACAATATGTGATGATTGGAAATTCCGATCGAAACCATGAAAAACCGAGTGAAACCATGGAAAATTGAGTGAAACCATGGAAAAACTGAGTAAAACCATGGGAAAAATCGAATAAGACAACAATAAAACAATGGAACCAATGGAAAAATCGAGTAAAACCATGGAAAAATCGGGAGAAACAATGGAAAAATCAAATGAACTGGAAAAAACAAGTAAAAACCATGGAACCATTGAGTAAAACCATGGAAACAACAGGTAAAACCATGGAAAAATCGAGTGAAATGGAAAAATCGAATGAGATGGAAAAACCGAGTGAAACCATGGAAAGCCGAGACAAAACATGGAAAAACCAAGTAAAACCATAGAAAAATCGAGTGAAGTGGCAAAATCGAGTGAAACCATGGAAAAATCGAGTAAAAACATGGAAAACTCAAGTACAACCATAGAAAAATCGAGTGAAACCATGGAACAATCGAGTAAAACCATGGAAAAATCGAGAAAAACAATGGAAAAATCGGGTGAAATGATGGAAAAATCAAGAAAAACAAAAGAAAAATCAAGTAAAACCATAGAAAAATCGAGTGAAATGGAAAAATCGAGTGAAACCATGGAAAAATCGATGAACTGCGCAAAAAATAAATTTTAGTCCAAAACGCAGCAAATCACAGATTGTAGCTCCAAAATGTAGCAAAACACAAGGAAAACTGCACCAGACCAAAAAACAAAAAAAAACAAAAAAATCAAAAAAAAACATCAAAAAAAATATGCACCCCTTTTTCGTGGCAGCTGCAGTACTTTAGACAGGAGGAGTGGAAAAACGCAAGGTACGAGGCCGTCAGCCCTGCACTCAACTTTCCCTTTTTGAAGACATCTCGCAGAATTGCTTCGTTTTTGATGTTGCCAACTTCAACATTTTCAGTAAGTCTCGCAGACTTGCTGCTCTTCTGATGTTGTCAAGTTCGAAAATGGAGGAAACCTAGCAGAATAGCCTCGTTTTCAAGCTTGCAGGTTGCAGATAGACAGATAGATAGATAGACAACTACAACTACAACTATCACTACACTACACGACTGCTACAACTACAAGCACAAATAACCTACGCTACATTACACTAAACTAATTACACTACACTACACTAATTACATCTCATTACGCTACACTACACAAATTACATCACATTACATTGCATTGCATTGCATTACATTGCATTGCATTACATTACATTACATTACAACAGCTACTACCATAGCTACAACAACAATAATATCAACTACACCACATTGCACTACACTGCACTACTTACACTGCAGTACACTACAACTACAAATACGAGTGCAGCTACAGCTACACTACATTACACAACGCTACACGTCACTACACTAATTACATTACATTACGCTACAGCTACAACTGCAACTACAAGTGCAGCTACCACTAAATTGCACTACAGGACGCTACACTAATTACACCACACCACACTACAACTACAACTACATTACCTTACACTACACTACACTAGGCTACACTACACTACACTAGGCTACACTACACTACACTATACGACACTACAGTACACAACACTACAGTACACAACACTACATTGCACTACAACACACTACACTAATTACACCACACCACAACTACAACTGCAACTGCAAGTAGACTACACTTATCACACAGCATTACAGCTACAACTCCACTACACTACAACTACAACTACAACTGCACTACACCACGCTACATCCAGCAGTTGTGGTGAGGTGACCACTGCAAACATTGCAACCGCTCAGTGATTCACAACAATCAACCTCTCGTATAGGCTTCCTATTTTTGAAACTTCCGCCACCGCCTTGTGCAGCACTACTGGTGTACTATATATTAAAGATTTTGTAAACAAGTGGGTTATATTATGTTTTATTATAATCTACAATATTATATATGTATATAATGTATATACATATATAATATACATTATACAGTATATAGAGTGGTTGTCCGAACAGTCTATTGAAGAGTCTGCTACAGTCTATCGGTTGTTTTCGCAATCTTTGTGCCCATCCCAACGTTGTTTGAAGACTATTAAGAGTGAGGGATTTGTCAGATGGGAAGTTGGGAGTCTTTCTCCAAGCTGGGATACTGGGGAAAACTTGCTTTGGGACACTTGCAGTTGGCGGCAGCTACCATATCTGGAAATAGGCAAGTGGAAAACACGTGGTATGTTCCAAAGTATGCCTTGGATTGTTGAAATCTACTTGGACTCCTTGACATTGACAGTCTTGCGATCAATCCGGAGCGTTTGTACTCCAACTGTGCGATTTTTTGGGGAAAGAAGCGAACTGAATTTCCCTATCCTTCTTAGATGGCTTTAGCAAGTCTCAGACAGAAGTCATAATGACTGGGTCATAATGACTGGGTTCCAAAGTTTTCAACTGAGTTTCCGGGAAACTTGATTTTGTAAAAACTTCAGATCGTTGTTCTGCCAGGGTCAATCAACAGCATGGACACCCAAGACGAGGCCTGTAGCACTCAGTTGGTCCAATTGGACATGTGCACAGGAAAGTCAGAGTTTTGCTTGGAGAGCATAGTCAGAGTTTTGCTTGGGGAGCATAGAACATCATAGAACCTGAAGCCGGAAAGATGTGTTTTGTGACATTGATTTGCTCGCTCGTCGGTAAGAATCCTTGCAGTTGTGCGGCACTTGCATTTTGGGGGTGTTATGTAAAATTAAAACAACCTGCTACAGCCGAAACAAAACCGAAAAAACAGCTGACTCCGAGTGACTCAAAACCAGGGGTTGCCCTCCAAATGACCTCATTCAATTTTGATTTCTTATCGGATTTCGTGTGTTTGGTAAACTTCGATAAATTCGAAGTTCTCGAAGCTTTCGAAGCGAGGCCAGGGAGTGCCCTCCTTCATCGCTTGGGGCACTGTCTCTCAGCTCCCTGAACTGGTGCCAAGCTCTCCAGCACCAGTGGTGCCTGTCTTCCCACGATGGAGATTGGACTGCGTCACCTCGGGACAGTTGCACAAACTACAAAACTACTCCTTGAGTTGAGAGTGTTGAGTGTTTTGAAACATTTGAAACATTTGAGACATTTGAGACATCTACAAAGTTCATCAAATTTCACAACATGGTCACACTATGTGCTGGTTAAGTTATATATGAGTTGTCTAGGCTGGATAGTGCTGGCCTCTCGTCAGCATTTTCGCTTTTCTCTGCCCTGCTTTTGCAGAAGGCCTGACAAGTCCGCATTTGTGCTTATTATGCAGAACTTTACCTCAATAGGTGCGCACCTGTCGAAGTCTCCTAAAAACAGGTCTATAAGCTTTAAACTTGTCCGAAGCTTTTTACACTCGAAGCATCATGAGCTTGGGTTGAAATCCGGGTTTGTTGCCACGTGAAGAATCTTGCACCTGTTGCAATAGGATGCTAGTGACGATGAGGTCCTTGCATTGCTTAAGGAGAGGGATCAAAGCATTTGAAAGTTGTTGACCAGTCCAAATAACAAGCCAAGTCTGGAGAAACACCTGTGACATTGCTTTGACGTGATCCAGCCGTTCATTGAAAAAAACATCATTTCTCCCCTATATGCCTGTCACAGAATCGAAACAGCGTGGCAGGTCATAGGATGCCATAGTCATAGGTCTCAATTCTTGAAGCGACGGCCATGCTTCGAGTTGCAGGATTGGTGCCGCCTTGCACCTTTGCAGCGCAGGGCATCAAGCTTGGGTGTGTTGTTTTTCCTACAGCTGTTGAGCTTCATGCTTCTAACAGTTTGCCAAACAACAACTTCTCTTCAAAGCAACACAAGAAGTTGTCGTACTAGTGAAGCCTACCTGTATTTGAGTGCTTTCTTTTTGGAGCAGAATCCAATCTGTTGGAACCAGCAATTGGGGACTTAGTCATAGGTCATACGATAGGTGTTTAAGCAAAACGAACAAGTTCCCAATGTATGGCTCTTGTCGCAGCTCTTTGAAACATAGTTCTCCCAAGGAGTCCAAAGTGATGCCCAATGGAAGCTGCTCCACAACTTGCAGTGCAAAATCATCGATGGATGGACGTAGATAAACTAAATAAGCTAAATAAACCAAATAAACTAAATAAACTAAATAAACCACATGAACTAAATAATCTAAATTAACTATATAAATAGCCATGCGATTCCACTGGAATAGGTAGGGCATTCTCTTGAGTGCATCGGGTTACCGGTCAATGTACAAGCTAGATGGATGAAAAACATAAGTTGTTTTCCAGATGCTGGCGTCAAATCAATCAAGGCTTTTGACCGCTTCCAGTCAAAACTATTAGTCTCAAACACAAGACACTTGCTACTACATTAGGCTCGGCTAGACAGGGCAATTTGGGCAATTTGCCCCATGCGCTTCTGGAATGATTCGGATTCGGAAGATGCTCTACCCCGCGGGAGTTCTTCTTCGCGTTGGCCCACAGGCGCAGGGAGAATTTGCTCAATTTCATGGGCAAAAGCTATGTGTTAAAGCGTTCTTTTTGCATTTGTTTCGGCTCCTTCCAAGGTGTCTGAGTTATACTGTTTACATAGTGCAACATCGCAGCTCGTGCCTTGTGGTTTGTCAACCTATTCATTCAACTAGTAGGCTTGTCCCAAGTGTGGCATTTGGTGTGGCAGGTAGCAAGGCATGCGCAAGTCGCACGGCAGGTCATGTGTTCAACAGAAGAATCTTTCAGTGTGGCTTGCAGGCCCAGCGATCCGTTCTGTACTTTTGGTGCTCCTCATTGGCCTAGGACCCTGAACTGGAAGAACTTGTACAAACTTAAACATACGTGTGTGTATATATATATATGTTCCAGGTTCTGGGTCCCCCCCCCGCCCACCCCACCCATGGTCTGTGGATGGTACCCCCTCCCCTGTGGTGTGGGTGGGGTGGGGCGGGGTGGGGCGGGGTGGGGCGGGGTGGGGAGGTTGAATATGAAGTAGCAGGAAAAAGCGATAAGTGGTGGATATTAGCGCCAGATCAGTAGTAACTAGGTGGCTTATACATGTATATTATATATCTCATAGACATAGATCAGATAGATAAACTATAGCTAGCATGTATGTATTTTATATGTAGTACACAGGTTATTGGTATATTATATTGTACGTATGTACGGTTGTAGTAATACACATGAAACATATATAATCATATATATATATATATCTATATATATATATGTATATGTATATGTATTGCGGGTCGTTGCTATATATCTTTTTAATTCTTTTTAGCTAGGACAATGTCAGTACGATGAAATAGATAGTGTATGTGGTTGCCTCCTCCCCCGTGTGGTGGGGGGGTTGTGGGGTCTGGTGGTTTTCAATGTTGGATATGAATACAGATAATAGTGTATATATGTAGAATATATATATATAATATTATCCGTGTCTTATAGCTACGCTATAAGTAGTACACAGGTTCTATCTCTCTCTCTCTCTCTCTCTCTCGCTCTCTATGTGTATATATAACTATATATGGATAGAACACAGATAATGTACAAATCATAGGCAACCGATGAGTAGTATGTATATATATATATAAATAGACACACTATGGCTTGGCTTGTATATAGGTATACCAGGTAGAAAAGAAACACATAGATACTATGGACGGCATGTAGGTCGTATGTAGGTAGCATATGGCTTTCAAATGCTGCAAATAGGGTGCAAGTCGGAGGTTGTGGCTCTGAAACGCTGCAAGTTGCATGCAAATGGGAGGCCGAAATGCTGCAAATAGCATGCAAATGGTAGATTTTGGGGTACCATAGCATTGGGGGGGGGTACCGAACCGGGAACCGGGAACATATTGTACACACAGATACATATGCAGATGCAATGACTTGAAAGAACTCGGAAGGGGATCGGACTGGAAACGTCTCAGACATGGCTGTCGCTACATCGACTTGCAGGATCTCACAGCAGCAAGAATGCTCTGGCACCAGCCGCGCCGTTTCTGGAAGCTCAGGCAGCTGTCAACAGATCAAACACAAAGAAGTGAAGATGGAAAAAAGTAGAATCTCCACAGTTGATGTTTAGTTAGCGATGCACTACATGGTTACTGTAGTGAGCTTGTCACTGCCAAGTGTTCCTGTGTCATGTTTACGTGCAGGGAATGTCGCCTTTGTTGTAACTTGGCAGAAAGATGGGAGGAGATGTTCCAAGCATTGTCTTGACAGCGCAGGTGCTGCCTGACCATATGATGGGTTTCTACTTTTCAAAAGATTTGTCAAGCCTCAATTCTGGGTCTCTGTAGGCAGCGAATGTCTTTGAATGGACAGAGTAGATCTTGCTGACTTTTGGAGTTGTACTTGATTCATTCTTGCACAGCCATGCACCATGAATATCACACTTCAAACAGTTTGGACCAAGAGTGATGCAGATGAGCTTGACCTGAAAGCTATGTCCCCAAAGAGCCTCCACGAACAAGACCCCGGTGATTCAGTCATTTTCAGTACAAAGCAAAAGGGATTTGACCATTTTGAGAGTCCGAAAATTCATTCAAGCTGGGCCTATTTGCAAATTCTTGGAATTTGGGCTGAAGGTCTTTTTCTACTGTGTGCATTTGTATTGCCTTGTAAAATGAGAGCCGCCTAGAAAGGGAACAGCGTAAGCCGTAAGCATTACAAGTGTCTACTGGCGTCCAGGTACTCCCTTGTGGCTGCCTCTCCACAACTGGGTGCGATTGTTGCACCAATGTTGTGGGGCATGGCCTACACGTGGTCGCATCGTTTGGAAGCCCAGTTTTCTTTGTAGCTGTAACTCACCGTGTTTTGACACTTTCGAGCCCTCTACATAACGAGGATACCAGGTGCATGGGCTTTTGATACTGGGTTCCCCGTTGGCTTGGTGGCAAAAGCAACTGGAACAGCATTGCGCAATCTGATCCTTCCGGTTTCCACGTTTTGAAGAATACCTATGGAAGGCCCAAAATGGTCTGTCCCAGAGAGTAGCGTGCTGTCTCTATGTCGTTGTCTTTAGCTTTTAAATCGCTGCCTGCCAACATACACAGTGAACACACAACATGTGCGCGTGCAACACAACAGTCTCTGATTTGTGGAAATATGCAGCCAGCGGTGATGGGTGCAATCGAGAGTAGCTTTTTGAAGGGGGCCAGCTCCATGTGGATAAGTTCTGTCTCCAGAATTCTTGACAGGCACAGCACTTATCTTGCATGTGGTGTGCGGAAAAGGCTGTGAAGTGAAAAACTCTTGATACAACGGTCCTTGTTGCTGGATAAAAAGTTTGGTTAGGCTTTTTGTATGTAAGCTCTTGGGCAGGGGCTGTGGCCCAGAATGGCCCAGAACCCCCTTGATGTACGGTAATTATCCCAAGCTCTTGGCGGAAGAGGCTCCATCCAGCTTCCTATTGTTTGCGCAGTTGAGTGCAACTAAGTGCAAGCAGATCCTCTTAGTTTGCGAGTGAAAGTTGGGGCTAGTTTGAGAGCATCCAAGTTTCTGTGTGTGACAGCCCCAAACATACACCTGTACTGCCAGAGACAGTCAGAAACAGTCAGACAAACTGAGGTTTGGTGCAACTGCTGGTGCCTTTGGGCGATTTCTGCGGGCAGTTGGTACTAGCTGTCGGCATTGCGATGGTGACTCTGCAAGTTGGCTCTTCTTTCTCAACAATTTTAATCCAGACAAAAAAAACCTGAATACACTGTTTGTATCTGTTTGTTGTCAAGTCAGTCATGGCTAGTGCTCCGATGCTGTTGGATTTCCAGGCACAAAAAAGAGTAAACGACGGCAAAATAAGCGACTTCACTCGTGTTGTGAGTGTTTTTTAGCGCACGCATTTAAAGCCTGTTGGGCTTTAGTACTCAGTCAGTGATTGCCGAGGTTGACTCGAAGACTTCCCTTGTGGCGTCTCTTGGCAGTGAACAGATTTTCCTAATCGCAAAGAGCATAGTCTTGGTTGTCTAGTCTGCTGGAATGACTATGACTTATGCAGACCTTTCATTGACCTTCAACACAGTCCGTTCAAATAGAAAGTCCAGTCACGGCCTGAGTTTTTTCCAAGTTGTTTAAGTAGCAAATGGTCGTTAGAGTTACATGAAAAACTCCCACACGTTGGGTATAGCTTGTAATACGGGTTGGGAATATGAGGTGTTGTTGGGTCACGGCTATTGACTCATGCTTCCGTTTTTTTTTTCCGAGTTATTTCAATCTTGCCACAATGTCCTGAGCCTGAGAGACAGCTATTACTCTGATCCACAGTAATACATTGCAAGATATTGCAAGAACGGCAAAGGCCAGAATTCGAAAACCTTAAGGAAGATACCAGTTATCAGGAACACTTGGCTTCGTTTTCCCGCAAGTCACGATGCAAACCTGCAAAAGAGCAGAGGTCTCAAGTGACTCTGACTTGTGGTCTCGTGATCTTTAGTCACTCGGCCAGGAGGAGGAGTTGCAGGAGTTGCTGATTCGATTCGCTTTCTAGTTTTTGAATGCGTTGAACATCTTTGAACATCTCTGAAGAAGCTTTTAGTTTCTTCCGCTACTTTCCACCTTTCTATGAGGCGTGGCTCGTGCGGGTGTTGGTGTGGTCCAGCATGCGGCGATGGCACGGTTACTGCATGGAAAGAGGCACTACTTCAACTGCGACAATCTATACACATCTTCATGCCACTCTTACTCTTTTTGTTCCCCACATCACTATATGGGGGTCTAATTTTTTGCTGGCAATCCGCCGCGCTCCGCCGACTGCCCGCCGCCCGCCGTCTTCTTCCTCTCTCTATCCACTTATCTCTATCACATGAATCTGTATCAACTTGTCTGTCTCAACGGCTCTCTATCAACTTGTCTCTTCATCAACTTGTCTCGTCTTGTCTTCAACTTGTCCCTTCTTGTCTCTCTCACCACTTCTCTTTCTCACTTGTTTGTCTCGCGTGGCAGGCGCGGCACTTGGTGACTCTCTGTAGAGCCTCTGGACGCTTGACGCCGCGGCTGTCTCGCGTGGCAGGCGCGGCACTTGGTGACTCTCTGTAGAGCCTCTGGACGCTTGACGCCGCGGCTGTCTCGCGTGGCAGGCGCGGCTTGGTGACTCTCTGTAGAGCCTCTGGACACTATGTGTTAGCCGTTACATGTTAAGCATGCCAGCACGTGAGTCGCATGAGGCCAGGTCTGAACCCCGAGGTGATGTTTGCTTGTGTTCGCAACGCGAGTTTTTGGCGGGACATATGGCTCAGTACATGGGCAACATGGTCCCAGAATAGGCTTAGAGAGGTCTTCTACGGGGTCTCCGCGTGTCCGAACTGTGTCCAAGCCGTGTCTGAACCGTGTCCATCTGTTGCCTTCTTTGTTTCTCTGTCTATCTAACTCTTTCATTCTTTAATTAAAGGACCGGATAACGCCACAAGTCAACTTCTTCCAATAATTAGAAGCAAAAGTTGAAGCGGGACGGGGAAGGGAGGAAAGACAAAGGAGGTGGTGGTGGATCGATAAGTTAAAAAAAGTTGTATGTGGAAGAGGGGTGTGTGTGTGCGCGTTAGACATGTGTGATGTATGCGGGTGAAACAGTTGTGTGTGCAAGAGTTGTGTGTGAGGAAGTTGTGAAATAGTTGTGTATGAGTGTGAGCGAGTTGTGTGTAAGAAAGTTGCGTATAAAAGAGTTGTGTGTGCAAAAGTTGCGTGTGCCAAAGTTGTGTGTGAGAAAGCCGGCCTCCCAAGGGGCGCGGTGGAGAGCAGGGCGGGACATTTGACGGTCGCAAGGACGTGAACTGACCGGCCAGTGCTTCGGTGTGTGCCCAGCAAGGCGCATTAGCCCATAGCCATTGCTGTCATACTCGGTTGGGCACCGAGCATTGGCCCCAAACACACACGACCGCGTCATCCCGCACCCCCGGCCAACGAGGTGACAGACAACATCACGTTGTTCTGCTTGGTACAGGAACATATGCACAAAGACGTAAAACTAAACGACGCAAGGTCAAAGCACCACTGCCGCAATCAAGATTGGAGAGCACCGTGCTGCACTTTAGCTAATAACCAGCCGCACACAATTGAGGAATAGACAAAGACAAACAAGCAAGTAACAGCTGTTTCAAAGCCGACGCGCCCAAAGTGGAACCCAGCATGCAATTTGGTGACAACTGGCTTCCCACTTGACGCAGCCTGAGCCAAGTGCCACGCCTGCCACGCAAAACGAAGGTGGATTTGAGCAAGAGCCACGCCTGCCACGCCTGCCACGCAAGTGCCACGCGAAGTGCCACGGCGCCCCGGGCGACTAACGGCGACCAAGCGCGCCACCAGAGCCGGCCCAGTGCCCCAAGTGCCACGCCTGCCATGCCAAACGCAGGTAGTTCCACGCTTGCCATGCAGATGGAACGTCGATGTCGCCAAGTGCCACGCCTGCCACGCAAATGAACGTCGATGTTGCCAAGTGCCACGCCTGCCACGCACATGGAACGTCAATGTCACCAAGTGCCACGCCTGCCACGCAAAGTGCCGCGGCGCTTGGGCGACTAACGGCGGCCAAGCTCGCCACCAGAGCCAGCCCAGTGCCCCAAGTGCCA
>Ga0126342_10019999_pt1 | contig 11307 bp, 8 predicted proteins | sample Cyp1metagenome_FD_92528 | JGI IMG/M metagenome (GOLD analysis project Ga0126342, IMG submission 92528) | Coral microbial communities from Lord Howe Island, Old Settlement Bay, Australia - Cyphastrea 1 metagenome | ecosystem: Host-associated > Invertebrates > Cnidaria > Coral ...
ATATATGGCAGTGTGTCAAAACCTTGTACCCCTGGTGAACATCAAAATAGCTGGTAAATGGATGTTCATCCCCCTAAAAATGGTATTAATAGGTATTGATCCATACCCATATATATATATATATATATATTAATATATTTAGATGTATGATAGTCCTGAATAGATGACAGTATATGATGGTATAATATGATATTCCATAGGATTTTGTAAGATATCATTACATATGATATTATATAGTATATATGATATAACAGAGTGGGGCGAGCGGCGGCTTTCAGTTATTTAATGTTCCTCGCGGGCGCCCGCAATGTGATATAACATAACATTGTATAAATCAACACTATGAGTTTTGTCACCCCAATTTATAAACCATGGAGTGTTGGGTTTCCAAAGTCTGAGACAACAGCACATAGTGCATCCACTGGCAGGTCGCTTCTCAAGCCACAATGGCAGCACGCACCCGAAGTGATGCTTTCTTCCAGCATGTTGCGCAGTGTAGACCCACCCAAAATGTTCTGAAAATTTCTATCACCAACCACCAACTCATAGATTTTGTATGATTTTGTGGTATCTGAACATAGGTAAATATACATATATGCCAAGGATCAGCGAGGCCATCAGCGGCGGTGAGGGCAAGGATCTCCTGGTGGAACCCCAAGAGCTTCCATTTTTTTTTCAGTTTTTATAGGAAAACCATGGCAAAACCGTGGGAAAATTCAGGGGTACTCCGATTTTTTCAATTGTTTATCATAAATATAATATAATATAATATATAATTGATTGATTGGTTGAAAGAAATTGAGAAACACCCAGAATGGTGACTGTACTAGTAGGGAGTGGGAACTGAGACACCCACACCAAGGATCAAACATATGGGGATCAACAAGAAATGGTGGGAAATCATGGGGACAAAACGGGAATACTAATCAGATCTAATCAGTTCTGAAAAGCATGAAAGTCAATAGAAATCATTGAATCATTGTTCTTTATTGAAAGTTGAAAACAAAGAACCAGCGTGGCAAAGATGCCAGTCCACCCCACAGTCTCCTCCGACTCATCTTCCGCCGCACCTTCTGGTACTGCCAGGCGTGTGGGTTTCATGTTGGTTTCGCCATGGGGAAATCCCAGGCCGCTGTACAAGAATCGTAAAGAAGGCTAGGATGTCTTGCTGCTTCTCCTACTCACTCTTTTAAGTTTGGAATAAATTCAGGGCAAATCAAAGAATGCGTTTACCATGAGCAAATCTAGGTGCATTGGAATCAACGGCATGTTATGGCATGTCATTATAATATATAGCTATTTATATTAGATTTTAGTGTTCCCTGCCTCCATATGTTCAGTTGGCACAGCAACAGCACTTGGGCATCGTTTTTCCGATGTTTCGTGGCTCATCTCTTGGTTTGATCTTTGCAGCTGCAGAGCCGTCCTGTACTATGCACGATGCACGTGGATTAAGGTGAGAAATTGATACAAATTGATACAAATGTATACAATTGTAACCATCTCGAAAGAAGCAACCAAAAAAAAAAACTTCCATTAACAACCAGGTTGGAACAGCATTGACAATCGTTGACCATTAACCAACAATTGATCAACCAAGTTTCTGCGCCACCAACCAATGACCTACATCAGCCGGTCGATAATCAACCAACAACTGGGGCGCCGCGACGGTGTTTGCCATTCCTGTGTCCCAGCTCGCACAACGACGTACCTGACAGGGCAACAGCAGTTTGGACTAAATATTTGATCCATGAATGATGTTTTTGGGAGCCCACAAAAAATAGATCAAATCTCTGGTTCCTTCAGCACCACAATCAGTCCTGGCGCACGGGTCCAGTTCCACTGAAGACCTGGCAGCATGGAGCTGGGTAAAGCTAATCAGTTTCGATAGAAGGGGCAAGGCAGGATAGTGATAGTTCTTGCTGAGCGCCAACGACTATTAATACTATTGAAGCACTGCAAGTGCTTCGATCTGCCTTTATGTTGGACATTGTTGGACTATTGATTCCATTTGAACTCAGTGGACAGCCATGTCTTTGTCTGCGTCAAATGCGGGTTTCAAACAGCGGCACCTCAAACCATGCGCAGCTGCAATGCGAACGTAAACTGTCTCCGACACCTGGGGAAAGGCTTTTGTCAGGTCCCATTAGGTCCTTAGCTCCAGCTGTTACCGTTTACCAATCTTGAGAATATTACTGTAATTAAAGATCTATAAAGCTCCAGCTGTTGATGGATGTTGATGGTCATCCCTAGCCCTAGCTTCGCTCGATATCGTTAGTCATTACATTGAAATCTCCGAAGTCTGGTACAGTCACTAAGGCATCTTGGAATTAAAATTTGCCGCAACCACACGGCTATGGCCAAAGCAAAAATGCAATGAGGAACATGGAATTCAAGTGGCTGAAAGCTTGCGCCGCCAAAAAATACACCTTCTTCCGCGTGCATTTTTGGTCTTTGGGTCGGGCGTTCCTGTTTGCAATTTTTGCTCGATTTGTTTTGCGCATTTGGCACCTGTGTCTTGTGCACGTGTACTTATTTTCCACGCGTCTGGAAATCGGATTTGTCTATCTTTACTAAAGGTGTACTTTTGAAGTGCGTGTAGAACTGGATGTGTATTTGTTTTCAACTCTATCAACTAAGAGCCGGAGAACCCGTCAAAACTGGGATGATTTCAGCGGCGTCCAGTTTAAACCCACCTTTTGTCCTCTGAGTGATTTCAACAATCGCTTCGAAATTAGTGTTTTAGCACCTTCTGAAGGTCCAAGTGTGATTTTGTTTACAGGACACTCCCATGTTTGATAACACACTTAGCTACCATAAATCAACTACCGATCCCATTAAATCCTCAGTTGCGTTGGTCAAATCCCATGAAATGAACAACCAGCAGGGGTTCCCCCCATATTTTTTCAACCCCGCTGTCCTCCAAAGGTCGGCTAGGTCGCCGTGGTGAACGATTAGAGACGCTGGTGACTTGCCCAGCTCGTGTGGCCTGGCTGATGGTTTTCTTGGCATCGGGGGTGATATTTTGGGATACTCTTCATTGTGATATACCCAATGATGGTCAAATATGAGCAGTTCACTGGCGAATTGAAAGAGAAATTCATGGAGATTAGGCTTTGAAACCTGTGGCAACAAGTATAGTAAATATATGTAAGTATACCGTGGTTCATCATGTGCCATTTCGGTTCCCAGGTCACTACAGGAAGTTGCTTGGTCCAACGTGTTCCACGCCTCAATGTGTGCACCCAAGGCTGTCAGCCCACCTGATGTGTTCACAGAGGCGCCAGGCGGAGCCAGGGGATTTTTCATGGGATCCTCTGACTGGATGAAGGGTAAAATGGCCATCTAGGGCTCCCAACTGCTATCAATCTCCTCTGCCAGGTTGAACAAGACACAGGACCCCAAAGATGCCCAAAGCACTGCAGGTGGCTAAATAGGACCCAAGAAGAATGCGAATGAAGAATCTCCTTGACACCGTGTGAGAAAACACATGTGAGAATATGTGAGAATAGTCATAGTCTTACTGGCAATCATTTCAGTATCAACTACCAACCCACAACACCATCACAACACCCAATGAACCTGCTGAAGTCTAGATCCCAACGTGAGATCGAATCACAATCTTGAGTGCTCCCCTTGGTACCATCACATGCGCAACTCCTCTGCATCTGCCGTTGCATCGCCTGCAACCAACTTGGAGGTGGGTAAAAATCCATTGTTTGTCTGAAAGGGTATACCCTCCAAACGACCGTTTTAATGTGGATAGTGAGAATAAATGATCATGATCGATTAATTAGAATTGGGGTAGCCAATTTCAAACGAATCCATGTATATATAATACAGAGAGAGAGAGAGATGCCCCCAATTTCCGAAGATTTACAGTTTACAGGTTCCATGGCTCAAGGCCATGCAAACCCCCAGAGACACCAACAGTATGAACCACTGGCATGACTGCCATTAGTGCCCGCATCTTCTAATCGCAACACATCCCTCGTGATGAATTGGTGCTACGACTGCCGTTGTACCCTTACAGAGCATCAGTGTGAATGGAAACTACATATTCATTATTGTACGACTGTTAATATTCACTTATAGGAATCGCTCAAAAACTGTTACTAACCGATACAGGCTGGTACCCACTGGGCACTCAAGCGTTTCCCGAGGGCTCCTTTTGATTCTTTTGCCAAGTTCACAGAGAGTGGCCCATTCCTTTGGGATGGGGGCACCCACTATGTCATTGACGTGTTTGGTCGAGGATGTCGAGGTACTAGCACTTTCTGGGTAACTAACCTGGAAATGGATGGAAGTAGATGGAAATAGAAATTCTAAGAAAATCCACGAACATCCTCTGGCTTTAGCCGACTTTTATGTGAAATATGTAGCATCTTTTCCACTTCCAAGTTAGCTACCAGAAGATACTTCATGTGGCAACTCGCAAAAAAAATTGGGAGAACAAATTGATGCCTGTGATAATCTCGAAGGCCCCATGCTCTTCGAATGTTGCCACATGTTGCGACAAAGGGATCAACCCCAAGCTGTTTGATCGCTGGGAGCAGTTCAAAAAGCCAATCTTCAATGGCAAGGTGACCGCTACGAGCCCTTGAAGCCCTCGGCCTGCCAATCACGAGTTCTTGCTGCATTCTTGGAGGTGTGCATAGTCGTTGTTTTACATACGTTCATTCCGTATCCAATGCAGGATTCTTCGCATGCGCGAGGCCTGTCAGCGCCCTGATGCGTGGATCGCGATAAACATTGAGGCCAAGCGCTAGCATGAAGGCCAAAACCACCAGGATACAAAGCATCAACCTGAGATCGGCATCACCTTCTGTGATTCCACCATCATCCTCGCCCACAATGGAATCTGCACCCCAGACTCCAATACCATCGATAGCCATCATAACCTGGCATGGATGGCTGGTCATGTTTGAACATGTCAGGTTACTGATGATTACTGTACATCCTTCACAGCCTTTCGTACCATTTCGTACCCAGAGAAACAACATGAAACAACCTTAAGCCGCTTAAGCGGAGATCCCCATGCCTCTACAAACCTTGAACAAACCTCAAAGAAGTTGCTTAGTCATGGCCCCAGCGACCCCCTTCAGTAGCAGAAGTCTCGACAAGGGCGTCTGAAAGATGCAAAAGGTTGCCATCACAATGCCTCCCCAGTAATGGTGGAGGTGCAGGTCATTTGGGAAAGCCATGATCAGCACAGCATGGAAAAAAACAATGAAGCCCCAATACAGGAGATAATTTCGCTGCCCACTGCGACTCAACAAATGCAGATTCTGCTCACCGGCCGCTGCTGTCTTGGTGACTGTTTGTATTAGCCGCCGCAAACAAGGGAGACCATCACAAATCAGCATGAGGAGGGATACCAAGGTCGACACTGCAATAAAGACATCGAAAACACCAAAGGTGCTGCCAGAAGAAACGCTGTGAGCCAAAAATTCCTCGCAGTTTTGCCAAAAAAACTTGTTGATCAGAAACTCACAAACTGCCACAGCTGCAAACACAGCACCATCCCGTCTTCTTGGAGGAACTCTGCATAGCCAGGCCGACAAAATGCTGATTGTCAGCAAGTGAAGCAGATTGCGGGCATGAGATGAGGTGGTTTGATCTTCTACTTTCCAGCAAATCAACTCAAATTGTTCGCAATCACTGAGACCACGAATCACTCCATAGGCCATGATAGGAAAGAGGCACCAAAGAAACAAACCGATGGAGGGCTTGGCAAAGTCAATGGACCACACTGGCCACGCCAAGCCCGGTGACGATTGCGGCGAGTGCGAGCTTTCACCCGCAGCCGGGGCTGAGTCCGAAGCCTCAACAGCCTTGGCATCCTTACCATCCTTGGCCTCTTTGGGTGTGGCTAGTGTGGCACCCTTGGCATCAATTTGGAAGGGAAGAAATGGCCCAAGTCGTCGCAGAAGACTCAATTTGAGATTCAGAATGCACAGAATGCTATAAAACGAGCAGGACAAAATCGGCAGGGTGTAAAAGGCCGTTGCCACACTGCAGCCTGAGCTCACCATCGTGGCAAAATGCTCTTGCGTCTATGGCAACCTCTTGACTTGCTAGCAGCCTGGAATTGACAATGCATATTCTCTCACATGTGAAAGAATGATAAAGAATGTATGTGGTGTAGTATACACATTACATAGAAATGAGAAATGTACATATCTACAAGTATAGCTAATAGTTAATATGCACTACGTGTATGCCGTAGTGTTGTATACTATGAGTCCATGAGTCAAACTGATACTTCAAGCTGGCCTATAGTAGTTCCCAATTAAATGTATCATATCTCATCATCTATGGCCCCAGATTGTCTTGTTCTGCTGATGGCAAATAGCTGGCCAAAAGAAAGCAACTCGTTGCAGAGCCCACATTGGTTGCAGCGATTCGTTGCAGCAAATGCATCCGTTGCAGGGGTCACATCTGCATGTTTAGAACAGCAAAGGTCATCACTAACATGATTCATCCAAAGCAAAACCGGCTATCGATCAACATGGATCAACATGATCGAATTCCTTAGGGCCTTCAGGTTTACCTGCCATGGTTTCCTCTAGTCATGGGAAAACATGCCATGGCGGCACCTGGCAGCACCTTCTGTGCAAAGATTGCATCAAAGCTGACCACCTGCAGTAGGTGGATGTTTCTGACATGGGGGTTATAACAATGGACAAATATGTGTATTTATATATATATATACACATGTGTATATATATATATATATATACATATACATCTATGTTATGTAGTAAGATATATAGTGTTATTGTTACTATAGTATACTATTCTCAGCGAATTATAATCCCTTATTATTATTATGTCCTTATGTTTATATTTTTATATAGTAATGATCTGATAGGATACAATCGATATTCGAACATATTATATATACAGTAGATAGAAGATGATAGAAGAGAAAATAGTGAAAATATAATTCCAACTAATATCTCAACGTTTCAAATGAGCGTTGTATTGCCCCAGTGGAACTAAAATCTCTTGGATAAATTTCTGATAATACAGGGATATCTTCTGAAAAAACATATCATTGGATATCGGATATATTCAGTGTAATATCGTCGGATGAAAATAACCGACAATCGGAAACCAATTCTTAAATCCCCAAAAAGTGTGTGGTCTTCATTGGGATTCCAAGTTCATAGATAATAGTGATCTAATTTAAATAAATAATATATATATATACAGTATATTATACATATATTGCAAAGGGTAGCATGACCCCCAAACCAATCATCAGCCAATCTTGGCCATCAGTCGCGGTCAATTGATGTCAAGTGATCACATGGAATGCTGCTAAACATTGATAAACTGTTGATAGATTTGTTGTAGCATTTCTCTTTGGCGGACTTGGATGGGATGCTTCCGCTTTCATTGTGAATACTTGTTTTGCGTTTTTCAAACTGACAATTGCTTCAATCGTTTGCTCAAAACTACCAGAGGTGACTAGAGTGCCATGGATCATCACTTCAGATTTGTTGAGATTTGTCGAGTTGTGACCTATCCTCAGACACAGAAAGATCAGCTGAGTTGTGTCAACCGCTGAGTCCGCAGCAGGTGCTCTCCGACCCAAAGGCAAGAGCCAGGCGAAGGGATTTTTCCCTTGAAGCTGGGCTCCGCTCGACCAGTTTCATTGGGTAAAAGCCAGCATACCCATTTAATAAAAATCCCATTAAAATCCGATAAAAAATGGGGAGAATGAGAATAATCCATTGGGTTTACAGGGTTCCCTATTTTCAGGCCCACATTGAGCCCATCTCCTCTCTTAGAAACTTCGTCAGCGGAGTCAATTGAGATCTCTAGCATGAAAAGAATATTTATGTATGAACATATAATATATTATGAATATCCTAAGAGTCTTGGCACCACAGGAGGTATGCTGCTGCAAGTACAAAGTGATCAATGTGTTTACTGCACCGCCCAACAAGACATCATTCTCCAACTTCCAACTCTAGGTCCGGATAGTTAGAATATGAGTCAAATAAAGTGCCAGAATATATCTAATGTATGATAGAATGTCTGAATTTATGTCAGAATATACGTCACATAGAATCGAATGCCAGATCAAATGCCACATAGAATGTTAGAACAATGTCAGAATATGTGAGAATATTTGTCGGAACAGTATATCAGATAGGATGCTAGATTAGTGCCAGATAGAATGCCAGATAGAATGCCAGATAGAATGCCAGGATATGCCAGGCAAAATGCGAGAAAGAATGTCAGAAAATATGTCAAACTATATATTAAATTATTTGTCGGAATATATACTGTATCAGATTAAATGAAGATGTCAGATAGAATTGCAGAATATACGTCGGAGAGAGTTCTCAGACTATATGTCAGATACATCTATCTATCTATCTATCTATCTATCTATCTATCTATTCCTATCCTATCCTATCCTATCCTATCCTATCCTATCCTATCTATCTCTATCTATCTATCTATCTATCTATCTATGATAATTATGATATATTATGATATACAGTAAAATAGAATGTCAGTTAGTGGGGATCACTCGAATAAAGTAATACCATGCCTCTACCAAGGGAAGCAGCCAAGTTTTCACTGGCACTCCGTGGCTTCACGCCTTCGCGGCAATGCAACGCAGGCAAAACATGGCAGAACAACATCTGAATCCACCTGGTCCACCTGTATCATCAGGGTACCCAAATCCAAATCAAATGGTTTGGAATCTTTGAACCTCATTTTACCCCTTAACATTGCCATGACCGCGGCCCCATGGGGCCCCCATTTCCAGAGACAGTCTGGCAGCGGCAAGTCAACCCCAGCCTTCGTGCAACCAACCCATGCCGCAAGCGCGGCAAAGGCAGGATCTCTGGTCACATCTTGGAATTACTATCGGCATCTATGGATATCTATGGGCCGTAATATTTGCATGTTTGCATCATTTTGCATCTTACAAATTGCTTCTCCTGTAGCCCGAAGCAAATTCTAGAATTCATCAACCAATCTGAGGCTGAGGACAACAGAAATATACAGAAATGATAAATCTGCGTCTTGTAAGAGAATCGGGAAGCCTCTTAAGATTGAAACCACTGGATTGCAACTTAATTATTTGAATATATTTGAATATCAAGGAACAGTAATCTTGACATGCTCATCGCACATAGCTTGATCCGATCCAGAGAAGTTTTGGCTTGAACAAACAGCATCGAGTCACAGCGATTCTGCCTTGAAACTCTTCGGTGGTTTCTTGAAAAGGGCCCAAAATCATCCAAAATTGTTTATCAATTGGAAAACCCATGGTTTGGGGTATCCACATTTTAGGAAACCTCCAATTCCAAACCATCTCCAACTCCCCAACTGAAGGCCCCTGAGCCCTGATCGTTGCGACTTGAGCCAACTTGAGCACGGCTTTTCGGCGCATCCAGATGGCTCAACGCAGCCGTCCAGAATCGAGCAGCTCTCAGCACATCTCCTGGCGGAAAGTCATTGGACGGTGTTGGATAATCCGAGTAACCTCCAGTAACCTCCACCCTACTGGATTAGCATCGTTTTCACCACTGAAATTGCCATTCTGGGTATACCAGGGTATACCCGTACCCCATTTTCGGACAAAACCACATCGCAAAAATCAAAAAAAGTCTAGCCAAAGCTGTTGTGGACAAAATACCACAAAATCCTCGCTATGTTTGAACACTTTGGACTTGAGCATTCGGTGTCAACATTTGCTGCGACCCGACATTTGGACGTAGCTCTTGACATCTACTGACTTGCACCAGCACAACAACCGCACCACTTGCACGACTCTTGGTACAAAGTCGTACAAATACTTGCATGTGCATCTAGCTTAATAAGTGGTTTAATTTGTAAGCCCAAAAAATCACTGGGGATATCCCAATATACAAGGGTATATCAATAATGCATAATAATGCACTTATAGTTATTCCTGGTAATATCCCTATATTATTGGTATATCCCTACCACAATGTGGTTATCCACTTAGTTCACTGGAACTGCACCCCATGCAGCCACGGATGCTGATTTGCTGCCGCCGCATCGATGCCGCCACACGGCGCAAATCTTCCTTGTGGCAGAAGCAAAGCCAGAAAGAATCGTGCTGTTCTATGTTCACGTACATATGTATAATATATATATAATATCATATTACTGATATATACAATCTATTATATTCTATATATCATATATATATATATATATATTACATCATCCATATCATCTAACCCATATCCACTCATTGCAGTGAAAATGGACATTGACTCTCAAGGTTGATCAACGCCAATGCTCACGACGACTGTTGCCAACACTTGGGAATGTGTCAGAAGCATCCAACATTTTGGATGAAACTGGATGAATAAATACTGAAAGCGTCGAACTCATGTGTGTCTCTTGTTTTTTTTTTAAAGTTCGATCCATTTTGTTTAGACATATGGGTGTGTCTGAAAATAGTGTACCCCTAAACCCAATGGTTAATGATCATTATCCCTATTAAATGGCTATAATTGGGAATATACCCTATTTTCAGACAAACCCATATCTAGACCCATCTGATCCAGCAACTGATCCCATCTGTTGCTTCAACTGATCTGAAGTCTGAACCATTCGCCCAGCATCTTGCAGCAAACTCTTCACGAGCCCTGCGGCTGATGCGAATCGCAGCAAGTGTGGCAAAGTGACCTCGCAGGTGGCTTCCGAAAATTCACATCGAGCATGGTAAAGGTCAGATATACTATGAAATTACTACAGTATGATATACTGTCATAATCTGTTATAATCTGTTATAAAAGGAAAGAAAAAGGACCCTAAAGCAGCATGAACTTGACAATCTTGGATATTCACACCAACACCTACTAATCTCGCAGATATTGGCAGCTATGACAGCTATGGATATTTCTGTTTGGAGATCTCAAGCCCGGGGCCCAGTGTGTGAGTTGTGTCCACGCATCTGCTGCTAACCAATCACGGTCGAACCTCAGGAGAACACAGCTTCGGCGGTTCGGAGAACCTCCGTTGGATAGGTGATTCTACTGCTTCCTACTTTAGTGTTTCCTTGTTGGTGCTTGTATCCTAACTGAATGTCCCAAACCTTTATGCGACAAATCTCAGCTGCCTCTGAATTTACCAGTGCTCTCTGTAGAGCATTGCACTGTATAAATCCGAAAAAGTTTCAATCAAAATGTTCCTGCAAGAAATGGACAGAAAGACTTATGCATACTTGTACACAAAGACTTTAAAAAAAGACAAAAAAGAAACGCATCGTGGGAATCATAGGAATCATTCTATTCGAAA
>Ga0126342_10020000_pt1 | contig 11307 bp, 10 predicted proteins | sample Cyp1metagenome_FD_92528 | JGI IMG/M metagenome (GOLD analysis project Ga0126342, IMG submission 92528) | Coral microbial communities from Lord Howe Island, Old Settlement Bay, Australia - Cyphastrea 1 metagenome | ecosystem: Host-associated > Invertebrates > Cnidaria > Coral ...
ACGGTAAATCATCTATAAATGGTGGAAAATCACCATGTTTAATAGGTAAATCATCTATTTCGATTAGGGCCATGGCTCTACCATGGCGAACTGTGAATGTCATAACCAGAGGATATTTCCATAGACAAGGGTAATCAAATATGATAAATCCAATCGATGTCTTTAACGACATTCTAACTCTAATATGCAGATCTATGAAGTATAAATAGATTTGCCTCTGTTCCCATCGACATTATGTATATAAGCTTTATATCATATATCATATATATATATGCACGTTCTAAGTTTACAACATTTGGGTTCCAAACCACGCAAAAGTGATCAAATATGATAAATCCAATCGGTGCCTTGGCGGCACTCTAACTCTAGTATCCAGATCTATTGAATATACATTATCTTTTACGTGGACTACGCGGGCTACGCGGACGTTCCGTAATGATGTTTTGCAACTTCCAAAACGAAGTTCTAAGTTTCAATATGTTTTAATCCTACACTATTGTCTGTTTTGAAGTTTTCGGCATCTTTTGCTGCCTTTTTTTGCGGTGGGTGATATAGTGATCATACCCAGCTCACTCTACATCTCCGGCGGTGCCAGAATGTGCCATGTGACCTTGGCACATGCGCTACTGGTTTAGGCTGGTGGGGTATCCCATGATTCCCCTTTGAACGGGTTCATCACTTTTTCAGGTATCACTTGGGCAAAGCCAATTGGGATACAAATCCTACAACTATGGTGAACTATGACTGCACGATAACAGCCCTGTACCTGTGATTTTCATGGTAATGGGGTTATCATTCCACAAATGGGTGACTTTCTGACTTATATCTGGTAAAGGGCCCTAACTGCACAATTCCAAACCACTAAGCAAAACCAAGACTTCACCATTGGTTGAGTTTAACAACGTTGAGGATTGTTGAGGATCTAATGAAAACACGTATATGCATGATAATTTAGAAAGCCAGTCATAACATAAGTGTTTATGATCGTTTATGTAGTGGGCGAATCATAATCACCAACAACCACAACGATAAGGATCTCCAATAAGGCATAGAAACCTACCCAACTGCAAGCAACCATGGCAGGGGAACATCACCCATGCATGCCCATTCATAGATGACATTCCAAGAGAAACACACCTCATTTTTGCTTGACCCTAGGCCCTAAACTCAACCTTCTACCAATGTCATCAACGCTTCCAAATACCCTATGTGTTCCATGTTTTTCTCCTATTTTCTCCAGTTTCCCTGGTGAAATGCCGATATTCTAATCTGGTTGGTGGTTTGAACACATCTGAAAAATATGAAAGCCAGTTGGGATGATGATATTCCCAATACATGGAAAGTCATAAAAGCCATGTTCCAAACCACCAACCAGTCATGGTGATTCCCTTCCACCTGTGCCGTGACCCGCCCTCCTTTTTCGAAGTCAATGGCGCCGCTACGCGCATGGTCAGACTGCTGGGGTTCAGGCAACGAAGTCCTTGAAACTTGGGATGTCTTGACCCTTCACTTGGGCACTTGCGATGGAAATATTGCTGGTTGGTGGTTTTAACCATCTTTAAAAATATGAAAGTCAATGGGAAGGATTATTCCATATATGAAATGGAAAATAAAATTGATGTTTGAAACCACCAACCAGATTGGGTATATAACCATGAACTTATAACCCCCATAATTCCCATCAGTTGGGAATATAATCCCTATATTTATGGGTAACCAGGCAGTTTTTTTAACGGAATTGCACTCCGTTAAGTGCCCGTCAACATGGTGTCTTGCCTCAGCCAAAAGGTGGGAACTGTTTTTGCTGCTATGGATAATATGTAAAGGATTTGTATAGCAGCAAAACTGGCAAACTAAATTCTCCAATAACTGTTGGGTTTATAGGCTATATATACAGTATATATATATCGAACGAATCGCCAGGACGCTGATTTGACCATTGGAGTACCATTCGGTTGTAGTTGTAATTCAGAGTTCTTGGCCAAGGCTTGCTGCATGACCCCAAAACGACCCCGGCCGCATTGAATCTGGTGCAATGAGACATAGGAAAGTTGCTTTGGGATGTTTCAGTTTTAGCAACATCATGACAGGCCTGCGAGGTGGGGCCCCAAAACGTTAGCTAAGTTGGTTGAACTATGATAGCTAGGGTTTAGTTCGTACTCATAACTGTCATCACTGTAGTTAGATCGGTTGGATGGGGTTATAAGTCAAAAGAATCTTGCATAGCAATGACCTCCAGAACGGCCCCGAATGGCCGGGTTGACAGCGAGCCCCCGTTGAAAAACTTGGCGAGGGCTATGATGGTCAATGTTAGATGACGTTAGTTGGTGGGGTAAGATGTTCCCATGAGAAAGACATGGCATAACAATGTATAGCACGGTATAGCAACAAACCCCACAACAGAATTGAACAATGCATACTAGTTATCAATAAACCCAATCATCTCCCAAGCTATGTCCCCACACGTATTGGTATATAAATCCATCTAAGTGTCTAAGTCTAGTTATGACTGCTATAAGCCTCAGTTGTCATAGTTAGTTCAACCAAGTTTGCAAACGTTTTTGGGGCCCCTGTAATAGTATCAATTCCTTGCAGTCTCAATATAACATCCACAATCATATACATTATATAGAAAAACCTGAAAGCTTTTGACACCTCAGCCCCTGATCGAACAACAAGACTCGCCAACAGAGTGGTTTTCTTCTGTGCAAATCTCGCATGTGCTGACCACACGTGTCGTTTTCTTCTCGAGTGGTCCCCAAACATCAACATTTCCCGATGTCAACTGTCAACCCATCCAAAACCCTCTTGTAGTTGTACAAGGTGGGCCCCCCAAATGATGGTTTATAAACTCATCTAGAATCTAACTGTAGTTCTAACTACTAGAATTTAACTGCAGTTCCAACTACTATAGGTATCATTTAGCATCATATAGCTATAAACCAGGTTAGCCAACTTGTCATCCTCACAAAGCAACTCCGGCTCGGTCTGACTCAACCCTACTGACCTGTGCCCCCGAACTTGGCCGGTGGCCACGGTAGTAGTGTGTTTGGGATTCATCGACAACTGAGCGTACCATGTCGCACCATTCGGATCAAATGCATTCAAATAAGACATGCTGAATATATGGGAAATCCCATGGGAAATCCATCCCACCGCAAATAAAAAAATCAACAGCACATGTTTGGTCTATGAGTCTATGACTAAATCCATACAGGTTTCTCAATGGGGTAACCTCAGATTTCGCAGCAACTGTTAACTGAGCAGGCTTACTATGCAACCAATGCAGAATACAGTCTGGAATACAGAAGCTGCTAGTGAAATCCACCATCACCAGAATAACAAGGTGGTGCTCCCAATCCTTGGCAAACATAAGGTGAATTCTTTGGTCTTTTGTGGGTATATCTATCTGGTTGGTGGTGCAATTACCATCTTGAAACATGATGGAGTTCGTCAATGGGAAGGATTATCCCATATATTATGGAGCATCAAAAATGTTTGAAACCACCAACCAGTCTATAGTTAATGAATGGGCTGGCTTTATAAACCACCAAACATAGCTAGGGAATGCTATGGAATGCTGTGGCACCTCGAATGTTCCACTGAAAGCCAATCGAAGCTCGACTTTGACAGGTTGCAACAAGAGTTCGAATGGACTATGGCCGGAACACTGCCACGCCACACACTTCGGAACGACCGTGCTTTATGGTACGACAGTTTTGAAATCTGCCGGCGGGACAAGGGAACACGGTAAAATTTCAGAGCTGAGGAAACACAGTTCCAACGGGCTCTCTTCAGATAGACATGGACCGTTTTCATTCAGGTTTTCCTCAATGAAATACATCCCGAATGCTCCATGGTGCTGGAATATTTACCATCATTTACCCCAAACATCAGGCAATTTCGTAGGTAAACCCATGGAAAATATGGGTTTCACCATGAAATCCACCATGAAATCCATAAATTTATAACTTGTTTTCCATCTTCAACATGTTATATCACCAAATAATTAATGACGTTCCTATTTCAAACATGATATCGCCTCCCCGGTCCGCGTCGATTGATGCCGATCGGTGGCTGGCCCATGGATCCATGGCTGGGAGGGTTTTTTATAGTTGATTGAACTGATATAATAACAATATTTGAATTATAAGCCCATTAATATTTGATTATTATGAATAACCCCATAGATTCAATGACTGGTGACGGGTGACTTGGAGATCCCTCATTTTAAGAACCACCCCACATCTATATGTTCCATTTGACGATTCCACCATATTCGACGTTACAATCATTATATAATACTCATATTCGATGCTATATAAAATGATGTCATATCCATTCTTCATCATCGACATGGATATACGTGGGCAAATTATCATATTTATTCATATTTCACTAACCTGGTTAATCTTGCCAATTGGGGATGATTCCTCTAAAGTAAACAATTATGATCTGGTTGGTGGTATACCTACCCCTCTGAAAAATATGAAAGTCAATTGGGATGATGACATTCCGAAAATATGGAAAAATAAAATTCATGTTCCAAACAGCCAACCAGTAAAGGGATAACAAGAATCCATATGCATAATGCGGCAACGATGCTACAGGGTGGTGCCCCCCAATGTTTGTTGGTTTGGCCTAGTTCTCAGCCAACTTGGCTATCTTGGCCCATTGGAGGGGCCCCAACCAATGGCTTCTGTGGATAGATGTGGATAGTCACTTGTGCATTTTTTTCAGCACCTACTGTACATCAAGATTTCATGGGTTGGGACCATCGTTCCCAATGAAAAGCAACAACATCACTTTCTACAAGGCATGACTACCTGAGTGTGAATCTCAATAACATGGCCAAGGGATTGCTTGGCTATAGGTATTGAAAGGTCAAGGTGGCCCCCCCAGAGATATAAGTCGTTTTATCAAGGTTTATCTAACATAATCGAACTGTCGTTATAACTACGAACTAACCCCAGTAATCATAGTATCATAGTATCATAATATCATAAGTGAGCTAACTCTCCTTGATTCTCCTTGTGCCGCATGTGCCAACTACAGTAATTATCGATTCCCAGTGTTCCCCACAAATCCAACCACCAACCCCGTCTGGGTATTGCATCACTGCGAGCGATTTTCGCACGCCCGGCTTCGGCACAGGGCAGTGAAGAAAAAAAGCACAAGCCGCACTCGGAGCGTCAGGGCACACGATTTTTTGTCACTGCAATTTACTAAGTACATAGTGCAGTTATGGCCCGAAATACCAGTCATCAATACTTACAACCCCATTTATAGAATCTATAATCCTGTAGAAATAACAGTTGTAACTAATAGCCATGGCCATGTCCCTGTGGGGCCCCAATAGCCGTGAACAACTGAGGGGACCACCTTGATGTTCACACATGTTGTGTCAATGTTTGGGTACCGAAAAGCATTGCATGTTTTTTTTTTCAGCAATTGGCAACTGAACGAACTAACTGACTAACCCATGAAATATGCCCACTTATGTTTAGGTAAATTGTCCAGTTGCAAAATCATTCACTACCTCCATGACCAATCCAAAAAAAATGTGTTCAAAGCACATTTGTCGCTCTACCTGGGCCCATGTTCAACCCCCCAAATCTAGGATTTAAATCTCCCTGTTCATTTTCAGTATGAGATTTCCTCAAACACAGATCTAGCTATTCCACCTAAACAATTTGTCGCTGACGCGACAGGTGCTGGCGATGGCAAGGAAAGGGGTTTTTCTGCGAGGAAAGACCTGAACAAACTGGTGGTAAATGTGCGACAAGGGACACTTAGAGGGAGATTACTTACAACTTACAAATCCCATATGCTCCATGGGAATATGAATCTCAACATTTGCCCGAACAAAATCACCCAGTTTTGTAGGTAAATATGCCAGCACCATGGAGTATATGGGAATAATTAAAGAACAACTAGTTGTTCAATGTGCTTGCCTATAGGCTAGGAGACTACTTGGCTAGGAGATAACTTTCCATATGCAAGCAAATCCACTATAGATGATCCTGGAAGGTTACTGCTATTTGGCTTTACCACAGTTTGTAGCCAATTATCTAGTGGCCCCGAATATTAAATACCCCCAACAAGGGCCCCCGATCAAATACCAAAAAAAACTGAGGGGTCCATTGGTAAATGGCTTGTAAGTGGGGTCCGTTTTGGATCCAGCACCAGAATGAATCAGCCTCGCAGTGCCGAGCAACTACAATCACATGCTGCAGTTATGGCCCTTTTACCAATTATCAGTACTTATAACCCCATTTGCAGAATGTATAATCCCATTTATAACCAGTTATAAACTAATAAATGACCATAACTGTGTCCTAATTCCCTTTACTTGGTTCCGTTGCTTTGGATGAGTGGAGCAACTATATTTGCACAGTGGCCAGCTCATGAGCATGGGAAGTACGGTGGTTTTGGAATAGTGATGACACCTACTATCATTCCAATGCCGTCATCAGTGTGGTCGTTGGAAATCACCCAAATTGTCGTATCCTGCTTCTCTTTCTCATGCCAGCAAGGGACTGGCCTGTATTGCTGAAAGCTCATGAGCAATGAACACTAAACTGATATTTGGAATTTTGGCAATGAAACATGGTTTGCTAGAGCCTTCGCAGCTAGCCATGTGGCCAAGCGACCGGAGAGTTCCTTGAACAATCACTCCTGTTTAAGCTGCTTAAGTGTCATTTTTTGCTGGTGTTCATCAACCTGCCCCACAAAAGCTAGAAGTTCTAAGATATCGTTACAATCTATCCACATATTTCCAGATCGATAGCTGAAAGTTAAGTCACTGCTCAAACCAACCCTTGGACCATGATCCGAAACAGCCAAAACTTTGGTTCAGGTCTTTCGAAATCGACGTCTCTCAGCTCGTAGCGAGCCGCGGGAGGCTGGAAAGCAATGGCAATAATAGGATCCAACCTCGGTGAAGAATCACTGGCGGTTTTTCACCGTCAAAAAAGATCCCTTTCGACTGAGACAAAAGAGATTATCATTATATATATATAGAGGAAATCCCTCAAAAACTGGAACAATGTAGTGCATCACCATGTTGGTCGGGTTTGATTCACAGGATCGGATCAATCCAACTGGGCATATCGAAGCCCAGGCCGGGATGATGACCTGCATTGATGGTTCTTTTGATACACCATTTTAGCAAGGTTTATAGTATCAAAATGAACAATTGCTACATATCTTTCCCAGAAATGGGCGCAACCGGAATTTTCCCAAAAGCCTTTCTTCTTCAGTGATCCATAAAATATGATTTCCTGTGAAGATATGTTTTTTGGCTACGGCAATGACATAGCGGCTACGCTACACGTATCATTTCAAGCTCCTTATCAGCTCAAAACATGTCGCGACTTTTCACCTTGGCTTAGGATGGTGCCCTTCATGTGTTGGTTCAAACACCCCATTGACAATTGATGTTGTATTAATATAACATCAACTATTGACATACTAATGTAATTAGTTTTAGTCATAGATGTATGTCAATAGCAAACGAAAGATGTAAACAAACTTAGTTATAGTTATTGTAGTAGCAAACGGCATAGCGAACAAAGCTATAGACAAACTTAGTTCACGTTGTAATTCTAGATGATGCCCCCCTGAAAGAAACCATAATTGCCCAATAAGCAAATCATTCAAGAGAATATAAATAAATGCATACTATGCGTTACCAATGTGTTTTTGCACATCTTCCTCAAAAGCCATGCAAAACAGATGAAAACACCAAATATGATGCAATTTTTCTCAGGGTTTCACCTTGGGAAACCCCTCTGCAGTGAAGCCACACATGTCGCGTTCAGCTTCAGATGCCGTCTACGCCCATGTGGCGACACAAACGCGTCATCATGTTCACAAGTAAGCTGGTCCTGAGAGAAGCAAAGAGTCAGTTCATATCAGATCCGAACTGATGGATCTCCAGGCATCCATGATGTGCAATGATGTGCGTTGTCTGACGAAAAGAAGGCAACTACTGCAAACCCTGTTGGTCTAGTGCATTGTAGTATTATGATTTTCTCCAATAAAATCATCATTCAATGCCAATCTTACCATGCAGAAAAAGAAACTGCAACAGAAGGGGCTCGTTGGCCTCTGGACAAAACCAGTTCAGCTCTCTCTCTCTCTCTCTCTCTCTCGCCGGCTGTCTCTGGTTGGATAGCTTAGTACTGTAACATCGTGTTATGCATAGGGTGGATCGATAGATCGATAGATAGATAAAATAAGATAAGAATAGATTAGATAAAATAAGATAAGATATGTTATTTTTTAAAAAACAAAATAAAATAATATAATATTGATAGATAAATATACATACATACATATATATATATATTTCTATATATACATACTTATATATATATATATATATATATCACACCTCCAAAAAATGGTAGAACAGTAAATCCTACAGAAATGGCGGCAAGTGTTTTTCTTTGTTGGTAAATCCTACAAACATAGCGGTAAGTTAGTTATTGATCTGTTCGGGCGTTACTCTACTATATTCAACCGACAAAAATATGGGGGCACAGAAGCATTTACATGGTGATAATATACCATGTACCGCAACAATTTAACGGTTGCTGTATCTTTTACATTGTCTGCGCCCAATATCACAACCAGTGTCCTCTCTCTCGCTCATGTTCTGGGTTATATCAAATTATATCTCTCACACAGTTCCTAACCCCTCACCTTGCACAACAAATGACCTGACCTGGCTCAAGCTGACTTGCGTGGTGATACAAGCTGACAAATAACCCATTGTTTTCCATGAAAAAAACACCAAGATATGGTGGTTATTAAACAGGGGATGAGAGCTGGTCGATTCCACAAATGGTGAATCAACTTGGGAACTTTACAAATCACCCTTAGCAAATGTATGACTACTAAAGGACTGAAGTACATCATTAATATGATACCCCTAGTATGTTGATGGGTTATATCTTCATCACTTTGAAGTACATTCCAGTACATTAAGATACATTTAATAGGTGGTAACCATTCTCAGTCATGGGTGGTTTATGGCATTGTTTTACCCACCATTCATGTACATTAAAGCAACAAGTTGGGAGTAGTTTATACCACCTAAAAAAATGGTGATGACTGGAGGATGGTTTATCATTGTTTTACTCACATGAAAGATCATCAAAGTACATTACCCTCCAGTAAATTAACAGTTCGACCCTGCCATGCATTGGGATTGAAAGATCAGTTTCCACTCAAAATGGGTGATTTTCAGGGTCGAACTGTTCATTTGCCGGGGAGTATATGGAAATATTAAAAATGATATAACATGAATCCTAAAATGGATGTCTTGTATGGTATTGTACCATGTGAAGCCATATGATGTGGTGACTACATTAAAGCATCATCAACGATCCCCTCAACGGGTCGACCCGCCAAGAGTCTTCAAGCGGATGGCGATGATGTCCGTTTTAGACGCGGGACCTCTGCCTCCGAAAATACCATGGGAGCAGTTACTGAAATCACCCCATTTATAATGTGTATAATCCTAAAAAAAACAGTTATAACTTGTTAGAACTCATAAATGGCTATAACTGCATGGGGAATCTTACGGTGAATGAATGGTGAATGGATGGTGAATGAACTGAATTCGGCAAACATGTGCAGGAAAATGATGGTGTTTAAGGCCGTTTACAGTTAAATATAGTGATATGGTCCTGTCATCCAAGTCTGTAATGCAGGAAAAAACTCATGTTTTCTTTAGCACCATGAAATGTGAAAAGAACCTTGCTGTTTTTTTTCCAGTAATTGTTAGTAGGATCCTTGATTCATCAATACATGGCCTAGATGTTGTGTTTGGGAAATTTAACATTTCCAGTGTAGAAATACATATGTATATATATATATTGAATAAATACCCGAAACACAAATCCAAATGTTTGAAAACCTTTACCCTCTGGTAAACTAACATAACTACGGAAAATCACCATTTTGAATGGGAAAATCAACTATTTCTATGGCCATTTTCAATAGCTTTGTGTATGTTTACCGGAGGGTATATACGGATGGTCAAATAGTATGGTTCCCCCTGGATTCCCCTCAGTCGAAGAAACTGGCTACAAGTTGGTTTCTGCATTGTAGATATGCCTACCCCTATCCCCACAAAAAACGGAGCTAGTCATAGGGATTCTATATATATATGCATATCAACTTAGCTAGGCAGCAGCTTGGAAAAAAACTGGGTTTACTTCCTGACTTTCATTCCCCAGTGTTACAGTGAGCCATCTCATTACTTACATATCCATGGGAATCTCATCACCATCACTCCCTGAGGATGGTATTTTAAGGCCAATTGGCAAGTTCCACAGCATCTGGGCTAACAATTGGATTCATGATAGATATGATGATTTCCTAAGGGTACCCTCAAATCATCCATTTTAGTAGGATTTTCCATGATAAACCATCCATTTTGGGGTACCTCCATTTTAGGAAACCACATATGCGAAGAAAATGCCAAGGGAACCGCCAAGGACAATCAAGGCCAAGAGACATTTCAGCAGCCCATCGATCCTCAGTCATGGTATCCTATTGAGATCCCTGTTGTTACAAGGTGTCACCCTCTGGCAATTTATGATATTGCTATGGACAATGGCGCATTTATAGATGGCGTTAATTGATTTTACCTTTAAACAAATGGGGATTGTCTGCAATTATGGCAACTCCCTTAAGGGCAATGGATGCCCTGGGAATAGGTTTCGGCCGGTTTGGTATATCATCTCACTCATTTCCAAACAAATGCCCCCAATCCATTGATCAATTAGATTTTCAATCTAATTTCTTGATACTAGAAAACCATGCAAAACCATGTAAAACCACCTCCTGCATTAGATGGTTGCAGTAGTTGCATCCCAACTCCTCTGTTTCAGTGGCTGGGCATCGACCCAGGTCTAGCCCAGCAGCCCCTACCACAAAGCCAGCTGGATGTATCTATACTTAATGGATGTTACAAGGGGAAAATCAACTTGATGTTCATGGGGTTTATAAACCACCTTATGGTAATCAAACGCGGCTAGCTAAGAAATCCCCGAACTAAATGAACATCCAAATGGGAAAATCATCGAAGTAAATACCGGGTTTGTTGTAAATCATATAGTAATCTCCACAAAAAGATGCAGGAAAGCAGACAATCCGAACCTCCAAAAGGAGTACATGCCACTTTTCTGCATCTCTTTCGGGGCTTCTGGCAGATTTCAGCAGGGCAAAATGCTACACTTGGAGGACCTTGGAGGATCACCCACTTGATTCACACACACATATATATATATA
>Ga0126342_10020001_pt1 | contig 11306 bp, 8 predicted proteins | sample Cyp1metagenome_FD_92528 | JGI IMG/M metagenome (GOLD analysis project Ga0126342, IMG submission 92528) | Coral microbial communities from Lord Howe Island, Old Settlement Bay, Australia - Cyphastrea 1 metagenome | ecosystem: Host-associated > Invertebrates > Cnidaria > Coral ...
ACATGTACCATATTCCATTTGTTCAGGAATCATCCCGGACTGACGGCCTTTAGGCACAAGGCACTTTCAGCTTCGAGGACAAAACGCAATGGCCGTGACCCTTGCCTTTGCACTTCATTGACAACCAATAATAGTTATTGTATGTTATTGTTATGACAGTTATGACATGTTATGGCTATATATATACGTATATATTACTATCATTATTGATGATGATGATGATGATGTGGTGGTTGTGGTGGTGGTGGTGGTGATGCAGTGCATCAAAAGTTCTGTACCAATCCTGCACCAAGGAACTCGGCAGTGAAACGTTTCATTGGTCGCAGCAGAGAGGAAGATGGCATCGAGCACAAAGAGCTGACGCATATGGAGCTGATTGATACCCAGGACCTTCAGCTGTTTCATGGGTGTCCCTCTTGTCTCAGCATCCAGATGCTCATCCCAATCTATCCGGAAATTCTATCCATTTAAGCGACTCCGAAGTCATCTTCGATTCATCTGTGGCTTTGCAGGATGTAGGGAAAGATATGGGAAGGTTTCCATATGTTTCCATGGTGATGTACCAGGACAGCTCCAGAGAAGCTTATCAGTTGCCCATAGATGCGGCATTCATTGCCATCGGACACGATCCAAACACTCGGCTCTTTAGGGGTCAGGCGAGGGACATCACATCAGCAGCAGAAACAGATCAGTTTGTGGAAGAAATACCCTCTGGTTATGTCAAAATAGCTATTGAAAATGGCCATTTATAGTGGATTTTCCCATTAAAAATGGTGCTTTTCCATAGTTATGTTAGTTTACCAGAGGGTAACGGATTCGCATATCTTTTCGCTGTATCTTGATGTATCTTGTGAACATCTCAGCATTGCGCTGTGGCCAAGTTTGGGCTTGTGGGTGTTCAGTTACTACTTCATGATGCTTGAAATATCTTGAAATGTATTTGTTGCTTCAAGTAAAGGTATACTGTATATATATATACTGTATATTAGCACTCCGATACCCCATAGGATCCATGTATACTCTATATGGTATCATTTACCATCAATATACCCCAGATGTTAGCATATATATATTACCAGCACCATGGATCCTATGGGTACAGAAAGGATTCCATCTTGAGATTTTCCTGGGAGCCTCGGACGGACACAACGTGTCCGTTGTGTCGTCTCATGTCTTCTCGATTCCATTCTGTCAGGTGGACATGGATGAGTCACCTGGCCCCGTGCTACGTTTCACTTTTCCCTGTTTGGAGGTTTCCTGAAATGGGGGTAGCCCTAAATCATCCATTAATGGTTTTTAATAGGCTGTTCCATGAAATCAACCAAGCATGTTTGGATATTTTTGGGTATCCCCCATTGATGGAAAGATGAAACCCCTATATCATGATGAATGGATTGGTTTTCTTGGGATATTTGTTTCACCAGAAACCCCAAATATGTCAGAAACGGGACAATTCCATGGAAATTCCGGTGTAAATTTCCCAAAAAGAAAACCAGTCCATTGACATGATCTTGATGTTGTGTGTTAAAATAGTTGGTTACTGGTAAGGTATCCCTAAGTCCACTGGTGTACTGAGAATGTTTTGACACTTCCCCGTGAGTTCGGGGATAGTTAGCCGCTAATGTTCCTTCAAAGATGCCTGGTTTTTTGGAAGATCATGGTGGTTGAAGGCACCAAGTTCCTGCTAGTTCGTCCTTTGAATCGACCATCTGGTTATGACATTCACAGTTCGCCATGGAAAATCACCATTGTTTACAGGTAAACCATGGTAAACCATCTATTTCGATTAGGGCCATCGACAAACCATGGCTATGTTGGTCATTACCAGATGATACCAAAAACCTCGAGATTTTTGCAGGAACCACAAGAGGTGTTCATTCGCAGAAGGCACTGATGGCAGAGAAATTCCACCCCGTGGATTCGGTGGATTATCCATATATGCTCCATGGTGCTCGTATATTTACCTACAAAACTGGGTGATTTTTAGGGCAAATGTTGGGATTCATATTCCAGCACCATGGAGCATATGGGATAGCTGAGGACTGGCTATATCCAAGTCCACGGGACCAAGACTTCCGCGCCGGGTTTTTTTGCAGCAGGGGATGTTGCAGACCATGTCTACCGGCAGGTGGAGTCGTGGAGGGGGGGTAAAAAGCAGCAGACACGAGCTGTGACACGTTGCGAATCCCTGTAGAATGAGTTAAGGTCATGTTGGTCTGAAAATGGTGCTAGCCCAAAGCAATCGTATTTTTTGGGGGAGGATGTCATCATGACAAAGCATGAACTTTGGGGATAGCCTAATTTCAGACCCAAATGATGGAATACCCCAGGTTAGGCATGTCATGATGTGTGTTGTCTCAATTTGAAGAGTGTCCCTGAAAGCAGCGAAGCAGATCTAGGAAATCGTGATGCAATTGGGAGGTCTGTGAAACCTTTGTGCAACTTGATCCAGGAACAGATTGAAACAAGCTGTACTGTAACTGATGAAACGTTTCGGATGTTCCCTGCATTGTGCAAGGTCTAAATAATACAGCAGCTCACACACCCACATACCAAGAAACAACACGTGATCCTTTCCAATAGTGAAAATGAGTTTGGCTTTAAGTATTTCTCTAAAACTGGTTGGTGGTTTCGAACATGGCTTTTATTTTCCAAAAAATCATGGGATCATCCTTCCCATTGACGAACTCCATCATTTTTCAAGATTGTTTTTTAACCACCAAGCAGATTATGTATGACTGTCTATGTACACATTGAAATACATTGAATATTTATGTATAATATATTTATATACACATATAATATACATAATGAGTGAGACTAAAGTATTTCTTCAAAGTACCCTCCAGTCAATTAACATAGACCCTGCCAGTTGTCGGGGTTGAAAGACTAGTGAAACCACTATAAATTGGTCAGTTTCAGGGTCAAACTGTTAATTTACCAGAGGGTACTAAAAATCACATCATAATTATAATATGATTATAATATATTTTATATGACTGATGTAATCACAATGCATATTCATACTAATGGATTATACCCTCTGGTAATTTAACATAGCTATGGAAAATCACCATTTTTAATGGGAAAATCCACTATAAATGGCCATTTTCAACAGCAAACTGTTAGTTTACCAGAGGGTAATGGCTATAACCAGATGGTAAAATCCCATTAGATCCCATAAAATCCCATAAAATCCCATTAAACCACCATAAAATCCCATTTACCAGAGGGTATTTCAACCATGTCATGGTGTCTCCCCTGTCGTCTCTCTCTGTCGGGGGCTCATTTCATCACCAGGCCATCACTTCAGCCGGCTCTGGAGCCATGGCTGCCCTGGATGCGGAGAGATATCTTTCGGTGCCTTGGTCCCATGGGGGAAACCCATGGTTTTCCCATGATCGTTTTAATGATCATCAATGACCTCAGGGTTTAATCAAATCCCATATGGCTTTCTCGGAAAAAAATATCTTCGTGTTCAGAAAAACATCGTTTTTTCAGCGGTCATCTGACGGGCTTCAGCTCGGCACATGGCCCAGCGGGATGGTCGGCCCAGGAGAACCCTGTTGAGGAGGAGTCCTGTGTCAAGCAGGCAGTTTTCTGGGGAGAGGTTGGGAAGAGATGCTGAGGTCAGCATGATGAACTTTTTGTTTTTTTTCGCTGAGGTCATTTCTATCAGTCATTGAAATTTAGGAAAGCTAACTGACAGGTGCAGTATACTGCAGCCAAAAAAGCAGCCTGTGAAATAAGTGGATTTCACCGCGGGTGATGTGCAACTTGCTATACCTAGCCATACATATTTGCCCAGGTGAAGATTCTTGAAGTTCTATCGGATTCTATCCTTACAATTGCACCAATGGACTAGTCTTCAGTATACGGGTTCGAACCATCCACGTCCAACCAGATCATCATGGTATATACTTTGGGAAACATGAAACACCATGAAACACCAGTCTTATTCACAATAACTTCAGCCTGTCAAGATGTGTTTTTTTCACATTTGATCCTACTTCTTTTGGACGTTAGTAACTTGGCAGAAAGGTGCCAAAAAGGGCAAAACAAATCCCTCAGGGATATTCTTGCCCAGGTGAAATGATTTTTTTTCAGCTCCAAAACTGGCAGTGCACGCACTGTGTGTTTATATAGAGATACCCGGCCTGGTAAACTAACAGTTTGCTATTGAAAATGGCCATTTATAGTGGATTTTCCCATAAAAAATGGGGATTTTCCAGAGTTATGTTAGTTTACCAGAGGGTATTGAGTATCTCAAAGATATTAGCGCTTGCCTGTGAAATTGATTGAAATTGCACATGCAATTCCACTAATAGATGTACTATAATTACTATAACTTTCAGTTGAGATGTCCGTGAATCTCTCACATTTAATCAACTGATATGTCTGAACTCCAACACCGTGGAGAAGCTTAAGCGGACCAGATGCACAAGAGACCTCTACAGAAGCCCAAAAACATAATTACCCTCTGGTAATGACTAACATAGCGAACTGGAAAATCACCATTTTTAATGGGAAAATCCACTATTTCTATGGAGATTTTCAATAGCAAACTGCTAGTTTACCAGAGGGTACACAAAAAAGAACATCAAAAGCAAAGCAAAGCAACCATTCGGAAAGGAATCACATGTACACGAGTGATGGAGGGTACTTGATAATGTGTTCGTGCACAGCATGATCAGCAGTCTATATGTGATTATATGTGTACATCGCTTGTACGATTGAAATTTTGAAATGCATTGCATTTGGCTCCTTTTGTTCTCATGCGGGTGCATGTTGCAACTGATGCCTATTGTTGTGTAGTGCAACAAACTAATCATTATATATAGCTGCTACATTTTTCCCATGCTCATACTTACTTTACACAGTTATGTATCTCATTTTAAATAGTTACATATAATCATGTAGTTATAGCTATTGTGTATGTATGCAATTGTATGCATATATATATACAGTAGGTGTGTGTATATATCTATCTATATAGATCTATATAGATCTATATAGTACAATTATCTATCTATATATACCCATACGCTTACGCTGGTGCTGGAATATTTTTACCAACATGACTGCCCTTGTCCTAAAAATCACCCAGTTTTGTAGGTTTTTATATACCAGCACCATGGAGCCAGGAAGACTTTCAGACTTGGTCCTTGAAGGATCTTCGCGAGCAGGTGCCAGGGTGTGCCAGGGTGCCACTAGTGGGCCAGGGAAGATGCCGAATTTCTATGAATTTCTATGGATTTCTATGAATGTCTATGAATTTCTATGAAAAGCAGGGAATCAATAGGAAAATCGGAAAGTGACTTGCCACTGAACCCACTCCTGTGAAATTTGTTGGGTTTTATTTGGTGCGGTTTTGACGATTTGTTCATATTATTGTCGGAACGTCGGAAAGTAGTTGGCGTCGTGCAAGTTCGGTATCCCTGGTCTTGGCATCTTGGACACTAAGGAGATGCATGCATATCTTTGCAGTCACATTTATTGCCCGTTCTGATCCTTCTGTTTGTTTTGAAGTGGTTGGTTAAGTGAGTCAGCTGACAGTGAGTCAGCCTCCAGAAAGCCAAGAGTTGCCTTTCTTGTGGTTTGATCGGCACTTTCGTTTCTTTCCCAGCCCACATTTTCAGGTTCTTTGAAGGCGGTTTTTTCAGGTTCTTGAAACTCCGGGAATAATTAATGATGTTTAATGGTTAATTAATGATGGTTAATGATGGTTAATGATGGTTAACTGTTAGTTAATGATTCCCGGTGCCCCCAACTGCTTCAACTTGCAGGTGAAGTTGCTGGGAGTGAAGTGTGTCGCCTGCAGCGAGAAAGCAGACTTCATTGCGTCATTGCAGGTGGAATCGTTGCCCTGGTTGGACACCCTGGTTGGTTCAAAATGAAATTCATTGGTGTGTGGAGATGTTATATATATAATATTATATAATATATATATATAATAATATTATATATTTAATATTATTATATATATATTATAATAAATATATAATATATATAATATTATATATATAGTGTGTGTGTGTGCAAGCCATGCCATTGGCCGGCCACCAAATCAATGGAAGCAGAGAGTGAGTGTCAGTTCACCATAGTTCACCTTGAAACCTGCATAAGGCTAGAGCCCTGTTCCTCCAATGATGCATAGCTCAGATGCTTTGTTGAGATCCAGAAGCTGAGAACCATCAGAAACATCATAAACATAGAATTGGATGATGGGAAAATTTTAACCGGGAACCCCTATATTTGATGGTAAAAACCATGGGTTTCCTGTAGATTACCCCAACTAAACCAATCCATTGACATAAACATCACTGACGGACATTGAGGGTCTGGATGTGCGTCTCCACAAGAATCCTTTTGCACATCATCTCCTATATCGGACCTGGTCCTAGCATGATCACATATTCGATAACAAGCTGTGCAATGCCAATTGACCTTTTTTGGGTTTCCATCAATGGGGGTACCCCTTTATCGCTGGATGGTGGAAAATTCATGGAAGATCCCATTTCGAATGGATGATAACTAGGGGTACCCCCATGACTGGAAACCTCCATATTTGAACCTGAGTCTATCCTGTTCCTTCAATGCATTCTGAATGTCTTCCAAGTGACGCCACCGCGACTTGCAAGGCCACCTTTTGAGAACATCCAAAACTTTCATGCGCTCAGTGCCAGGTTTCTTGCTGTTTTATCTGTTTTATTGGTGTGTGATATGTGTGGACATGGGCAAATGACAAGTTGGTTCCAGTTGTTTCAATCCAGTGCAATCTCACACGATTTTTTTTCGGACCCTTTGATTTGTGTTGCAGTTGCATTTTGAATCGCTCGAGCTTTTGAAGGGCCTGGCACAGGCAGCAGTATATGCGGTAGATGTATATAGATGTGTAGAAGCTTTATTTGCTCTGCATAGCGGCATTTCCTATAGAATGTGCCATGATATGCTATATGATATGCGTTTGGATAGCCTGGTAGTTGGGATACGTCTTGGTTATTTGGGATGCTGACATGACTTGCCGCGTGGACGACGCTGAGCCTCCGTTGGTTCTCTCCCAAGTGAGATTGATCCACGTCTTCCATGGCGATGATGGACGTCGTGACGTCTTGAAAAGCTGTGAGGAGAAGACACCAAGAAATAGGACAAGGAGCAAGATATACCGAGGCATGGTGCATAACTTCGACCACAGTCCTAGTATTGACATGGACAAGACAGGAAATTGCGGCTGGCCATGATTCAAAACAAATGGGGAAAGTGAATCATGTTCCTGTATCCAAAATGTGTTTGGTCTTCCTCATGGGAAGTAAAACTTCCCGCAAGTCACGGTGCCCCATCAATCGCAATGCAGATCTGAAAAGTGAGTCTGCTAACCAAAGACCCGTGTGGTACTCAGAGAACCACACTTACGAAGTGCATGGAGAAAAATGGCAGCCGGGCAGCTGGACAGCTGGACTGAGAGCAGCAACTTGGCCTGAAATATGGAGGAGCTTCTGCATATTTTCGTATCTTCAGCGTCACAAGTGTGTCCCCAACTGCGATAAGGAAGAATCCATTTTCATCATGGACTGCTACTTTATCGCGGTAGCTGCAAATAATTTTGCACTAAGAGCTTTCAGTAGGGCCAATCCTACTAGATCTAGGAGAAAGCAAGATGAGCGTAGGCGACGTAGGAGCCTTTCAAAACGAGCTTTTCCAGAATGGCAGTGCGTCAGACTAGCATCAGACTGGTTTGCATGGCGGATGTGATGGGAAGTTTTCAACTGCCGAAGTGACGGTGCTTTCAGACACTTGGTCTAGAGAGGCGTCTGGAGTTTAAACATGATGAGCGCAGTCCAGAGTCCAGCCACTCAAGTTCTGAGTCGCCTAAATCTGACCTTCAGACTGACCCAGTTGTTGAGTTGCCCCTGTGATGGCCACGACATGCCACGACCTTGCTGTGTGATGCTTAAAATGCCGAGTGACAACGCATGCTGTAGCCGTTGTCATGGCCCAAAAACAGCGTTGGGCTGAGTCCCAGTTGGGTGCAGCTTTGAGGCAGACAGGGTTGCCGATGTCAATTTTTTTCATGTCGATTTTTTTCGGTGTCCAATCCATGGGGCTACCCAGCTCGAAACTCCCATGGAAAAGTTGAAAATGGATTGATTTGGGGGTACCCCCATGACTTTCTGGTTGGTGGTTTGGAACATGGCTTTTATATGTTTTTATGTTTTTCTATATATTGGGAATGTCATAATCCCAACTGTTACTCACTCCATCATTTTTCAGAGGGGTAGGGCGAAAAACCACCGACCAGCTTTGGAAGCCCCCATCTTGCTTCGATCGAACCTCTCGGAGAGCACGTCACCGATTCATGGTGCAGATGGTGCAGGTCATGACGGCTGTTCCAATCAACCAGCTTGCACGGAACAAGGCCTGGCCTTCAGAAACCATTGTTGGCCATCACAGGCTTTGCAAAAGTCACAGCGCGTCACGGCTTTGCAAAAGTCCAGCTGTTTTCTTGGGATCTTGGTAACTCTGAATTCTTTCTGAAAATGATTCCATTGAAACATCTTCAAAATGTCAGATTTATGAGTCACCCGTCCCGTCATCAGATTCACCATATGTGCTATCATATTTTTTTTCTGGACGGATAGCACCATGCCAGTACCTGGAGTACCTGGACCTTCAGGATGTAGGACCAGATCAAAGATATCAAAGATGTCAAAGCCCTTTGGTTTTCAGTTTGGTTTTCAGGGGATGTTAATATCCACCATGACTTGAGATGCCTAGATGATCTTAAGTCATAAATCCCATTCGAATCTGATTCTATCCCCATGTTTTCTTGCACCGTTTGTTTTACCATGGTTCAATCGGCAGACAGGGCGTGAAGTACACCTGCGAGATCACAGGAAGTCCCGCCACATTGGTGTGCTCCGAGTGCCCAGTGTACTTCGCCACCTATGAGTCTCAGCCAACATTGGAAAGCCTCCAAGGCCAGAAAAAATGAAGTAAAGATCCATTAGATTGCACGAAGATGCGCTTACGGCCTTGGATTTGAAATGATTTGAAGTTGTAGAATTAATACCCTCTGGTAAACTAACATAGCTATTGAAAATTGCCATTTATAGTGAGTTTTCCCATTAAACATGGTGATTTTCCATAGTTTTGTTAGTTTACCAGAGGGTATCTACTTTTTAAAATGAGCAAGCCAGGACATGTCAATGCAAATTGAACAGTGGCGGTTTAGAGATGTCACTAGACCAATTCTGTGCAAGGACAGGTGCAGGATGGGTGTGATGGTTTTTGTGCGGGTCAGTACAGAGGTTCAAACGAAAACTCCACTTGGAGCCTACATCGTGAGTACGTGAGATACCCTCTGGTAATTTAACAGTTGGCTATTGAAAATGGCCATTTATAGTGAATTGTCCAATTAAAAATGGTGATCTTCCATCGTTTTTTGTATGTTAACCAGAGGGTACATGCCTCCACTCCACATCTCGTTGAAGAACACCTGGAGTTCATGCTACCAAGCACAGTGACTCTATCTTTGTTTGGTCGGCTGTTGCTGGTTTGTTTTTGCTTGTTTATTCTTAATCAGGAGAGGATGTTGAGCATCATTAATAATACATATATAATCATATATAATTATTTATATTTTATATATACTATATATTGTGTATGTATGTATATACAATATAGTTATCATGTATGTTAGTATAGTTTAATACTATATATATATGTTCCATATGTTCCAATGATTTTTTGGGTCAGCAAGTTGCGGCTCCAACTCCTCAGTCGCCCCCAGGAACATTTCGATGTTTGGTGGAAAGGCATTGGGAATCTCATCGCCCAGGCGGAATTGTTGCAGATCGGAAAATCCATGAAGATTCTGATAATTTTCATGGAAAATAGCATTAAAATGTGGATGATAACGTTAAGGGGTACCCCCATGACTAAACGGAAAGCTCCAAATATGTTTAATCAATGGATTGGTTTTCTTGGGAAAATCTTAACCGGAAACCATCGATTTTCCTATTAATCATTAGGGGCGTTCCTGTAAATTTTCCCTTAAACCAATCCATTGATATAACATTTCATGTTTGCAAAGATGTAAACAGAATGTTGCACATTGCATCTCACTTTGGAGATGGTTGATAATTTTGTCATAGTTTAGCGCAACCCCAAACACTAGATATCACAAGATCTTGAATCCGGTCTGGAATGTCTTCATTTTCACTTTTATGCATAAGAATATTGTGCCTGCAAACGCTACCTAGCAGCATACTAGCGGCTTAGAAGAGGAAATGTATTTGACGGTATTTTCTGGCGGTTTCCCGTTGTTTGGGCTCAATCCCCCCAGCTCCCACATCCTCCCACGTCACATACGCGTATTTTGACACCGTTGTTTTGCAGCAAAAATTGCAGGACATCGTGGTCCTGCGCGCTCCGCCCAAGATGATTGGCTCCGAAGAAGAGCGAAAACGCCGTGCGGAGGATGGGTTCCATCGAATGCGATCACGACAGGGCGGTGTTCAAAAGCCTGGCTGGTTGGTTGATTAGTTGAGGGATTATACTACCCAATATGGGTATGGATCAATACCTATTAATACCATTTTTAGGGGGATGAACATCCATAAATCCCAGCTATTTTGATGTGAACAGAAGGGGTACGGTTTTGACACACTGCAATATATTGATATATATTGGGGATTCTAACGGGGAATCCCTATTCAAATTATTCACCAACCAGTTTTTCATGGTGGAGATCTGGGTCCCAATTGGGGATTTGAATATATGTTAATCCAATGGAATGATCGAGGGAATGTGAACACTGCTCAGGTGATGTGGTTGACTGCGCTGATTTTTTTGTTTCTGGATTTCAGCATATTTCAGCTACTTTCCACGCTTTGCAGAATTCGCCGGCAATGATTTTTTCAAAACACTGCTCATGATGTGACTTGAGTGATGTGCTTAGTGTTCCTGAAACACAACTGGTTGGTGGTTTGGAACCTGGCTTTTATTTCTCCATTCCGTTGGGAATGTCATAATCCCAACATATCCCAACTGACGAACTCATATTTTTCAGAGGGGTACAGTAGGGCTCAACCACCAACCAAATGTGCTTTGAGCGGGTTAAATCAACGTGATCTGTACGAAAGAAATGAGGTGATTCAATGATTTCATGCAAGTCATTAGCTTATCCCAATTTCGCCGGCAAAGAGTCCAAAGCAAGACAAGCACATATGTCGCACATATACATACATATATACATATATACATATATACATATATACATATACACATATACATATATATACACA
>Ga0126342_10020002_pt1 | contig 11306 bp, 14 predicted proteins | sample Cyp1metagenome_FD_92528 | JGI IMG/M metagenome (GOLD analysis project Ga0126342, IMG submission 92528) | Coral microbial communities from Lord Howe Island, Old Settlement Bay, Australia - Cyphastrea 1 metagenome | ecosystem: Host-associated > Invertebrates > Cnidaria > Coral ...
AATCCACTGATGGACCGAAAGGTGGTTGGAGTTGTGTTTTTTGGAGTGGTTGCAATGGTTGCAGTGGTCACCTCACCCACAACTGCTGGATGTAGTGTGGTGTAGTGCAGTTGTAGTTGTAGTGTAGTGTAGTGTAGTGGAGTTGTAGTTGTAGTGCAGTGTACTTAGTGTAGTGCAGTTGCAGTTTTAGTTGTGGAATGGTGTAATTAGCGTAGTGTTAGTGTAGCATAGGGTACTGTAGCGTTGTGTACTGTAGTGTGTTATAGTGTAGTATAGTGTAATGTAATTAGTGTAGCGTAGTGTTGTGTAATGTAGTGTAGTTGTAGTTGTAGCTGTAGTGTGCTGCAGTGTAATTAGTGTAATGTAGTGCAATGTAGCGTACTTGTAATTGTAGTTGTAGCTGTGGTAGTAGTAGTGTTGGTGGTGGTGGGGTAGTAGTAGTAGGAGGAGGAGGAGTAGTAGTAGGAGTAGTAGGAGGAGTAGTAGTAGGAGTAGTAGTAGTAGTTGCAGCAGTAGTAGAAGAAGTAGTAGTAGTAGAAGAAGTAGTAGTAGTATATAGTAGCAGCAGCAGCAGTAGTAGTAGTGTAGTGGTAGTTGCATAGTTGTAGTAGTAGTGAAGGGGTGGTAGTGGTAGTTGCAGTTGTAGTTGTCTATCTATCTGTCTATCTACCTATCTACCTCTCTATTTGTTTATCTGTTTATTTGTTTATCTGTCTGTCTGTCTTTCTGCAAGCTTGAGAACGAAGCTATTCTGCGAGACTTCTTCAGCTTTTGAATTTGGCAACATCAAAAAACGCGGCAATTCTGCGAGATTTCCTCAGTTTTTGAACATGACAACGCCAAAAACGAACCAATTATGCCAGACCTCCTCAATTTTCGAAGTTGACAACATTAAAAAACGGAATAATTCTGCGAGACTTCTTTCAAAAACGGAAAAAGCATTGGCGTCGTGCCAATGCGTTTTGCGATTTTTCCATTCCATCTGTCTAAAGTATTGCGCCTGCCACGAAAAGTGATGCCAGGTCATTCGAAGTGCTGCACCTGTCACACAAAATCAGCTTAGCAAACCTGAAGATCTGATGCTCCAAAATGCAAACTCCTCTCAGGAAATCAGCGCCCTGACCTCCTAACATCTCTGATGAACATGTCTTTTGTACTGCGCCTGCCACGCGAAATGCATCTTTCCAGATCCTCTTCAAGCCCACGCCTGCCATCGTTTTCGGACATGCTACAAAGCCCTCACGTTTTAGTCACTTTTGGAAAGATGCAGAATCCCTTGCGCCTGCCACGCAAAGCCACATCTGAACGTCCAAAAGTGGTCCGAGACCGTCAGTTTTTAACACTTTTGACTTCGAAATGTGCTTCGTGCCGCAACGGCGTGCACTTTTTCGACATCTGAGCTTCCAAAAATGTTCCGAGGCTGAGGTTGTTTTGTACATTTTGACTTCGAAATGTGCTTCGCGCCACAATGGCGTACACTTTTTGAACATCTCAACTTCCAAAAGTGCTCTTGGTGTGCTTTGTGCATTTTGACTTCGAAATGTGCTTCGCGCCACAACGGGGTGCACTTTTTCAACATCTCAACTTCCAAAAGTGCTCCAAACCCTCAGTTTGTATATAATACTTTTCAGTTCGAAATGTTCTTCCCGCCACAACGGCGTGCACTTTTTCGATATTTCAATTTCAAAAGTGATCCGAAATGGTCCGAACATGAGGTGTTTTGCACATTTTGACTTGGAAATGTGCTTCGCACCAGAATGGCGTGCACTTTTTCGACATCTCAACCTCCAAAAGTGGTCCGACGTGGGTGTGTTTTACACATTTTGACTTCTAAATGTGCTTCGCACCACAACAGCGTGCATGCGCGTGCGCATGTGAAGATTCTTGGCAGCACATTTTGACGATGTCAGGTGTGCAAGATGCATGGTCCGCTTTGTGGCCTCAGGCGCCTCCAAAATCGTGCCTTGGCTGTGAGCAGAGAATTCACCCATGGCTTTTGTTTCGCAGTGATTTGGCAGAATTTGGTGTCCATTAGCTTCGAGTTCAAATCAGTTCAATCATGTTCAATGCCATTTCTTTCCAAATATTCCGACCGGGGTGACGGGACCGATTTTTAGCATCAATTTTTTTTTAGCCCTGAAAGGTTTTTTAGCAACGTAAATGGTTTTAGCCACGCGAGCAATGAACACCTTAGCCTTGAACATCATTTTTAGATATTTTTTAAAACTTTGAAAGCAAACTTCTTTGGTTATAATTCATCATGTTTTGATCAAAAGGGAAGCGTCTCCCGGTACAATTTGATGATTTCCCGGTCCCGAGAAACCGAAAAGGGAAGGGTCCCCCGGTACAATTTGACGATTTCTCGGTAAAATCTTTGATTCGCTATTGATGTGGTCAGGCCAACCAAATCTCAACGCGCATATGTGAACATGACATTTGAATGAGGCCTTAGAAGCACTAGTGAAGTCTAAATCAAGGGCTTCAGCATCAAGCTAAGCCGCGCACAGTTCTGGCACAACTTAGCCATGGCAAATGGTTATTGAATAACGAATTTGGGATCCTCCTTCCACAGCGTCAATTGCAGTGGACGGTGGCACGCGACTCTGGCTCGTTTGCTGATGCTAAGGGTTTCTCCATACCTCCACGGATACCTGTGCATCTCTTTACATAGGTGAACAGTCCGAACTTTCCTGCTACGGCTCTGTGCCCGTCTCTGGGTGCAACTTCGACATTGGCAATACTGCTGCGATATCAGCGGTGAACTTGCTTACACCTTCACAGGGGCACCCGGTCATGAGACAATTCAATGTCATCTCAAGCCACAGTAGGCCAAGGCCAGTGGTTTTTGCGCACGCTTGCACCCAGTGCGCTCCCTGGCCTTGGTCTGCGGCATTTTTCCTTTAAGTTCTCGCTTCGAGCGCTTCTTGCGCAATGTCCAAGTGCATTTCGCCTGTGCGGGCTCGCGAACGGTGCGGTCTCCGGTCTGGTTTTGCAGCACTTTTTCGCGAATTTTGGCACAAAGTGCTGAAAGCTCCAATGTCCCCGTGCATTTCGATTCTGTAGGCTGGCACACACCACTCTTGGCTGCGGCATTTTTCCTGTAAGTTCTCGCATAAAGTGTTTCTTGTGCACTGTTAAATCAAGCGTCAATGGCCCGCGCCATTTTACCACTAAATTCTCGCATAAAGTGCTTCTTGCGCATGTCCAAGTGTATTTCGATTGCGCAGACTCGCGCAGAGTGTTGGTCGCGATCCTGGCCTGCGGCATTCTACTGGTAACTTTAGGATCAAGTGCTTCTCAAGCAATGGCAAACTGCATTCCCAAAGTGTGGCACTCCACGCGTTCGAGGTGGGGATCTCTGCGCGCGAGATGTAGCGTGCTGTGTTTTCTCCATCTAGTTTTGTCTTGTTTTCCATAGTCTTGCTTTCCTGCAGCATTCGATGCATCCGAGGCAGGGATCCCCTGTCTTGTCCTGTCTTGTCTTCCTTGCGCGTCCAAAGCATTCGATGCATCGGCGGCATGGTTGCAGATGGTCTTCATCGCCGCCTCTTTCTTCCTCGCAGCCGCAGAGGTTACGCCACAGTATCGCGACCAATAAAACCGCTGCGCCTTTCGCACATCCTATATTTGTTCCGTAGCTATTGTTTCTCGTATTGGAAACATAGAATTCCCACCGCCCCATACTGATGCCATACTCTTTGGGGTCTCTTGCCTAGACAACGTAGTGCGGAAGTGCTGCCCCAAACTTTCGATTCTTTCCAGTCAATCTTGCTATTCGTGGATAGAAGCGATCATTGTGTGCAGGCGTTGTTTTAAGTATACGAGTCTCTTTTCCATGTTGTATGTCGCTGTCCCGACAATCCAACGTTGTTTTGGCCATGTATCCTCACGGTGCAGAAGATCGATCTCAGTTCGCCGCCGGAGGTGATAGAGGAGAGCTTTCCCATGCAATGATCACGCAACGTGTTGAGCATGGTTTTCACGTTGGGGGCCATGTGTGTCTTGCCGCAAGGATTCCCAGCTGCAGCTGTGTGACCCTCGTCGCTGGAGTCGAGAATTCAAGTGTCGGGCATCATTCAAGTCATTTGCACCTAAGTGAGGCTGCCCAGATTGATGGTGCTTGAGGTCACCAGAGAAAGCCGTGAGCTCACCAGACCAAAAGGCAGTTCTGCAATGGTTTGTTGCGCGCTTTTCAGTAGCATTTTTGGTGCCACTATCCTATAAATTGTACCGGGAGACCCTTCCCTTTTCATCAAACAGGACCGGGAAAGCATCAAATTGTACCGGGAGACTCTTCCCTTTTCCTCAAACGGTACCGGAAAATCATCAACTTGTACCGGGGGAGACCCTTCCCTTTTTAATAAACGGCACCGGAAAATCTTCAAATTGCACGGGGAGACACTTCCCTTTTCATTATGGCACCGAAAAATCATCATATTGTACCGAGAAAAGGAGTAAAAAACAAGAGGAAGTAAGTAAAAAAAAAGTAAAAACACAAAAGGAAACAAAAAATGAAAAGGAAGTAAAAAAAACAAAAGGAAGTAAAAAAAACAAAAGGAAGTAACAAAATGAAAAAGAAGTAAAAAAACAACGGGCGGGCTTGGACGCTGTGAAAGAATGCCTTTGAGAATTACGCAACAGTACGTGGGTAAAAACCTTACGCACCCTTAGCTAAGTTTGCGTTCGTGGCTAAGAGAAAAATCGAGGCTAAAACATCATGGGCCAATGGAATAAAAAAACGTGGCTAAGAAAACTTGCCCCGGGGTGACCGTTCCCTGCGCTGGACCGTGCCCATGTCAACCATCAGGATGATTGTGCTTGGCTGCAGCGATATGAATCATGATCCAACTTCTCCGCTGCTGGAGAAAGGAGCCGGTGGCCTGCTGCTTGTCCGCTGCTGGAGAAACCTTTAGCCCAACCAGTCAAAAAAACAATCTCCAACCGCCGAACCAGAACCGAGGTTTATTGACGTCAGCTCCAAGCTCATAGAAAACGCCCAAAGAAAATGGTCTGCACCGCATCGCATGATTCTGAACATCAAGGTTTGGGAGCTTGATGAGTTGATACACTAGTTGAACGTAGTTGATATGGACCAGGTTTGTGAACAAGGCCTCACTTTGCTGCTTGCTACGATCTCCCTTTTTCCAAGAGGCCCAGCCGCACAACATCGCTGAGCTTTTGAAAAACTACAGCTCCTATGTGGAAGACGTGGAGGTGCAGCCATGTGGAGTGTGCAGTGAAACCGGATGCCGCCCTTTTGCTTTTGCAGTCCTCATCGTCCATCATCTTACTGCCTACCAGGTCTTGCAGGTTGATGTGGACACCATGGATGGACGTTTGGTAGAGGACACTTGCATGCAGCATCATGCAGCCGTGACAGTTGCTGGCCTTGATGGTCAGATGTCAGATGTCATCCCCCTGATGGGTCAGATGCAGATTCAAGTATGTTCAAGTAGGTTCAAGTCACGAGTTTCTTTCATTCAGAATTCCTTCAGACCTTCGGCGATTTCTTGGATCTCAGGAATTGCTTGCCCACACGAAACCTCGTGCGGTTGTCGTAGAGGTCCGAGACTCTTTGCCGTTCCCCTTCCGCTACGCCTGCCTTACCCACGACACGAAGCATCTGCCTTGGGGAGGTTGGCTTTCCAGTTGATGTGTGTTTCGGGTTTTTGGAGGCACATGCCCACATCTCATCACGCGCGACTTAAGTTTATAGCAATTCATATCTGAAACGTGTTTGTTTGATTCTCATGCGCATCACATTAATGTATCACATACATATATTATATGTATCGCATAGAATATGGTATCATTGTCTATTTTGATTATATATTATATATAATTGTGCAATGATTCGGCTGGGAGGCGCCAACTTCGCTTTTTGGCTTCACCTGCTGCGTCGCCATGGCTTGCACTTGGTGCGGATGGACTTGCGAGATGCTGTCTTTGCTCGCACGGAGGAGTGAATAGCTGCTATAGCTGAAGCCGTCGGAATCGAAGCAGCTAATAGCAGCGATTTCTTGGTCCATTTGGCCATTTGGACGCTGATGATATCTGATGATATTTGATGATATCTGATGATGTAGTTTTTTCTCCGATCTATGTGCTGATTCATGTTGATCCGTGTCGATGGATATCACATCAGTACGTGCCACGTGAGCATGCTTGGCCGCAGGCTCCAACGATCAGGACGTTCTTGGGGGCAATGGCTTGCTACCTGCGGCGTGGAGCTACAGTGAAGGGACGCGCAGGGCTTTGGGTGAACATGTTTGGAATCGACGCTGTCTCATGGCGCCCAGATGCAGTGCTTTCCTGCATGACCCACTCCCCAAACTTGAGAGAGAGAGAGAGTTTGAGGGACTTGAGGCGGTCGAGTTGGCCTATTGCCAACTTTTTTCCCTGAGAATCATCGGTGGATATTGGTGGATTGTTTCTTGTCAATTCCCTCGCATGATTTTAAGGAAATTTGTGCTGGTGCCGACGCCCCTTCAAGCCATGGAGCTATGGACGCGCAAGACATTGCGGGAGATAGAGCCTTGGCACGCATTTCCAGTGACCGCACCATTGCTGCCAAAGCATTGCCATGATGCCAGCGTGGGACTAATTGCAATAGGTCCTCCCCGTTTCAAAGATTTCCAAGTACCAGCTACTCCTGCAAAGCTTGAAGAGACTTTCGCAAGGGCCTTTGACATTTTTGGACATCTTTTGAAACTTTTGACTACTGTATATATACATTTCTTGATCTTTTAATTTCTGGATCTTATACTCTGACATGTGAAAGGACCGAAAGACTGTCCTGCGACACCATTGGATCGCTTCACACCCACCTGATGCAGTGGCCTCAGCGCAATTGAAGGACTGGATCCCTTATTTTGGTGCCTCCGCACACGTGAATGTTCACAAAAACATCACACTGATGCGGACAGGGAGTGAAACTGGGCAAGACATGTTGCAGTCATATGCCCTATGCAAAGTGTATTGAAACTAAATCTAAGTTCAGATCGTACCAACGACATCCAACGACCATGGTTCTGTAAAGTGATCTTAACATATCCTGACCATGTCAGGTCATTGAGGAGATATGGCGGAACATGACGACAACCAGTCCTGATGTTCGTTTCCACCTGGACGTTTGAGCCGTGTGCTATCGCCCTGTGCAAGTGGGTTGAAAAAGGTCGCTTGCGGCTTGCATAACTTGGGAGCTCGCCGTGCTTGGCTTATCACCTCTTATCACTCACCTCATCACCATGCGCTTTCTGGCATTTTCGGTCGTCAGTGTCGATCTTTGAATCGAAGACAAATTCCAGGAGTCATTGCAGCTCAGCTGGCGCAGTGGACCTGAGAAGACAGTGCTACGTGCGGACGAGAACGGTGCCTTCAGACTCATGTTGCACCACAGGGCCCGGGTGAGAACCCTTGCTGATACTGTTATTGATGTTATTGGTTGCACTGGTTTTAGACACCAAGGTGCCCAGAGTTTTTCCAGCCCTGGCGTGAAGTTGGAGTTTGTGGCAGGAGAGAATTTGCGAGGAAAGGCCAAAACCGGGAAGCAAACTTTAGCTTTAGTACACAAACGAGCTACAATTGCACCCGCTGCTCCGTCACATTTCCTGGACATGAGAACTTGAACCAAAGGGCTTTGCTGACGTAGTGATGAATGGGAAAAAATGGTGTCAGAAACTCGATGACAGATCGGGATGCCTCCCTGAGGGAACGGGGAAGATTTCCTCAGCAGACCACCACCTTAAAGTTTCGATATGTTTCAACTATTTTTAGCATTTTTCAACACCGAACAATTGTAGTGAAAAACATTTCCAGGCATTTGCAGGTTCAAAATCGCTGCCTCCCACGTGACAGGTGGAGAACAGTAAGGCCGCAAGAGCGACATCACGGGGCCTCGTGTTCTCATCGGTTACATCCTGAGGCATTTAATGTTTTTTAAAAGTCATGGCCTCCAGCTGACCAGGTGTTGGTAGCTGATCACTGATGAATTTTCAACACTTCTGGATGATGTGATCGCTCGGTGACGATCCATATTATGGAAGGATTTACCAACCGATTTTCGAAGCTTTATTTTTGACATGTTCAGAGCGATGCTGAGGTTGGAAACCAATGCCTTCCAGTTGTGGAAAGCTGGCGTGTTGGCAGCAATCAGCAGTTATTCTGACGGACACTCTTCTGTGGCTGCAGAGCTACGTTTGACGGAAAGTGCTGTCCGGGAGAGCATGAGGCTGCAAGATCCATCAGCCGCGGACTTTGATGTGGCGCTGGTGTCGAGTGCTGAGATTACTAGAAAGATCTACAAAGTTCTTCTAGTTCTTCTGTCAAACGAACATAAACATAAACGAAGGCACAGTTTTCGGCGAAACAAACTGCAAGAAAGGGAGGACAAGACTCAAATTTTGCTTATGAACTTTGAACCTTGCATGCTATTTTTTGAGTAAAACTTGAGTCTGAAGGCTGTGAAGCATGCATTCAATCTTGTTGAGTTGAGGTTTTACAAGGAACCTGACTCACCTGTCCTGCAAAAGTTGAAGGAATTGGCTGCAGAAGTTGCAGGCAGCAGCAGTATTGCATGTAAGATTGCGAGCATGTGGTGAGTGGCCTGGTGACAACTGTTTTACCTTAGTATGACGAGCTGCTATAGAGATGGGTTTGCCACAAGATAATTCTTTTCTGCTGAAGATCAATATTTGTATCACCCTGGAAGGCATGCAAGTCTTCCAGCATGAAGGGATGATCCTTGTCTTGCACTTTACATGTTTTAATAAAGAATCAAACGGCATGTTGACTTGGAATCTTGGCTTCAGGATCATCCGAGCAGGAACACAGATTCTGACCTGCATCGCTTCTATGGCCCTGGTATTGTCTGAGGAAGTGGCCAAACTTTCGTTATTGGTTGGAGTTGCAAGGCGGAGCAGCTGAGGTTGCTGCCACATATGATGCTGGGATCAAGGTAAAGGTTATCGTCCAGGGCACTGGCCGGCAATTGCGTAAATTGGGTCGGTCCCTTGATCATCGAGATGATGATGATGATGATGATGATGATGGTGATGGTGATGGTGGTGGCGATGATGATGATGATGATGATGATGATGGTGATGGTGATGGTGATGGCGATGAGGATGATGATGATGATGATGATGATGATGATGATGATGATGATGATGACGATGACGATGATGATGAAGATGAATATGGTGGTGATGGTGGTGATGATGATGATGGTGGCGGCGGCGGTGATGATGATGAGGAGGATGATGGTGATGATGATGGTGGTTGCGGTGATGGTGATGAAGATGATGATAGTGATGATGATGAATAATAATGATAAGATGATGATGGTGGCGGTGATGATGGTGATGGTGATGGTGATGGTGATGGTGATGGTGATGATTATGATGATGATGATGATGATGGTGATGATGATGATGCTGATGATGCTGCTGCTGATTATGATGGTGGATGATGATGATGATGATGATGATGATGATGTTGATGATGATGGCGATGATGGCGGTGATGACGGTGGTGATGATGATTATGATGATTTGGTGGTGGTGATGATGGTGATGATGATGCTGATGGTGATGGTCATGATGGTGATGATGATGATGATGATGGTGATGATGGCGATGGTGGCGATGGTGGCGATGGTGGTGATGATGATGATGTTGATGATGGCTGCAATGATGGTCGGGATGATTTTGAGGAGGTGGAGGTGAATGGGGAGGAGGTACTTTTCCGACATGCTTTTAGCGGAGCTCTGAGGACTACATTTGGGTTGTGGATGATGACGTTCGTCTTCCAACGAACGGCATATGCCGGATGTTCGAAACGCTGCCAACTGGTCAGCACATGTTAGCACTTAGATGCCTTTTTCCGTGCATGAAACTTGCAGGAACAAAAGGCACAGTTTGCACAATGAAGCACAAGGCATGTCATGTGTTTTCAGTAGGCATCATGCCCGGGTGGTCTGATGAAAGCGTCCAGCATTGGAAATCGTGATCAGTCTTCAGAAACCTGAACACATTCAGCAGTTTGCCTTGCCATTGGTGGTTCATGTTGGGTCCGTATTTTGACGTTCAACCCATCTGCTTGAATTTGATGAATGGGAATAGATTAAAAAAAGAACAATCTGAAGAGCAAACCAAGGCGGGAACACAGTCAAATCGCTTTTGCCAGTCCATCCTTTGACAAGGTGGGAGCTTGCCTTGCACGGCTTGTCACTTGTCTAGCCACGTCGCGAATGCTGCCAACGCTAGATTTGACTAATATAATACTGCTGGCTTTGAATCTTTCCAGGTTTACCGTGATTAGTCGGTTTCTTTGATTTATTGCATTTTGTTTATTTGCCAAGGTACCTCCTCATATCTCTTGATGCCTCTTTCTTTCAATGCCACTGCTGTTGAAATAAATGTTGGACCTGCGCAGTGCAGCTCCCGACAGGAAAGCGATGGTGTTTGGCGTTTTTTCGATGGACACCATCCAGGCACTGGCGCAGGTTACCAGGTCGGTTACCAGCAGTTGCACTTTCGATGCGCCAGCTGTTGGTACTTTTTTTTTGCGCCATGTTTTCCACCAACCACTTCCCCGCAGGTTGCAAACTGCGCTACACCAATTTCGTTGAATGTGACCTGGATGCGTTTGCATGCATCTGCTGGATGCTGGGTGATCTTGTATTGGAACATCTTTTGAATTGTGGTGAAGATGCCAAGCTCAGTGAGTCTTCCCAGCAAAGGGAAACAAAAGATGCATGGTTGTGTAATTCCCGTGTAATGTGCGTGTTTTCATCGCTTTTGTTCCCCAAATTATATAAGATGTTTATAATTGTGTACGTAGTGGGTCCTTATGTATCCTTGTGGCTGGCTACTGTTTCGTCCTGATTAGTGTACGGCCCCCCCCTCAACAATAACTATAAAATACAATTTTTATCCCTTTTTAAAGTTGGGTGCCAAAAAAATCCTCCCCAGAAAAAATATGATCCCGCATTTAAGTAAGGATTTCAATGGGTGACAATTGAAATCTAATTCAAACTTGTTTTTTTCCGATGAACTTGTGGTACTTGTTGTACCTGTAATACTTGTAGTACTTGTAGTACCTTCTGGTGAGTGGGATTCAGCATGTTGACTGCGTTACCTTTTCCACCTTATTTTTTTAAAATTCAAAGTGTAACAAGAGAAAGAGAAAGAAAAAGAAAAAGGGAAAGAGAGAAAGAGAAAGAGAAAGAGAAAGAGAAAGAGAAAGAGAAAGAGAAAGAGAGAGAGAGAGAGAGAGAGAGAGAGAGGGGAAGAGGGAGGGGAAGG
>Ga0126342_10020003_pt1 | contig 11305 bp, 8 predicted proteins | sample Cyp1metagenome_FD_92528 | JGI IMG/M metagenome (GOLD analysis project Ga0126342, IMG submission 92528) | Coral microbial communities from Lord Howe Island, Old Settlement Bay, Australia - Cyphastrea 1 metagenome | ecosystem: Host-associated > Invertebrates > Cnidaria > Coral ...
AATGTTCTTGCGCACTGGCAGCACTACGCTGTGCTACGTTGTTGGCACGGGTGGGGTGGGGTGGGATAATAGCGTCCATGTACGCTTGCGGAACTATAGTTGATGCTACGTTGATGGAATGTTCTTGCACACTGGCAGCTCTACGCTGTGCTACGTTGTTGGCACGGGTGGGGTGGGGTGGGGTGGGGTGGGATAATAGCGTCCATGTATGCTTGCGGAACTAGTTGATGCTACGTTGATGAAATGTTACCAAAAGCATGGTGGCGAAGTCCGTGGTCCACATGCATAGTGAATGGACTCGGAAGGTGCGAGTGCGGGGAAGAAAGAAAGTTGCAGGAACCCAATAAATTGATCGTTGTTGGCAACATCTCAAAAAAAATTGCCCCAGTCAAATGAAGAACCGCACTGGCCCAACAATCAAGAATCAATGCTAGATTCTGGGATAGAATCTATCAATGGATCTATCGCCACAACATGTCCAAGTGAGACATAGCGAGCAGATGCGAGATGAAAAAAAGCCTCTGCAAACTTTTCGTCGTCTCTTGACAAAATTGCTGATTTGAAAAATGACAAAACGTGAGGCGTTTTGACACGTTGATGTCAAAAACACACGGTTGTTTCCAATCCGTGCTACGATGTTGATGTGGCTACTTGAAGGGTCAAAGTACATTGGAGAAAACACACAACTTGGGAATGACTCAAAGACATTCAAAGACCCCAAATCCCATCATCAAACGAAACAAAACCGAGCCCCCAGCGGTCAACGGAGTAACGATGAGGCGGGAGGAGTTTCCAAGGTACTCGTAGGCATAGCCCAGGAAGCTGTTGGTGATCCTCACAAACCTCGGCCGGATACCGTGTGCTGTCTATATTAAGATATAAATAGATATATGATATGTTTCATCATGGATATGATTCTGATATAATTCCATGAATGATTATGGATATATATAATATTATATATATATTGTATATGTATATGTATAAATATGTATATGTATATGTATATGTATATGTATAATATATATGGCTGAATTTAATCATGATTCACTAACATCGCTGAAATTTTTTAGGCCCCACAGGGGGATTCCAATGATTCTCCGAATCCCGGAATCAGCATCCAGTCCTGGGATTTTCCATGGATTTCCCAACTCAGTGCGGCACAAGTCCTGCTGGTGTGGTTTCTCGGGATTTTCCTGCGAATCCAGGATCCCCCCATGGATGCCACCGAAAAAAAACAGCCAAACCAATACCTCTGTGAGTTTGTCATTGAATTAATGTTGAATGCTAAAAACAACAAAGGGATTTTGTTCAAAATACTACTACTTTGGCACAATTTCAAACATTCAGATGATGACTTTTCCCCACAACTTGCTATGTCCAGGAACCCATGGCCTCGATGTAGTACCGCAACTGCACCAACCAGTCGAAGTCATCCACCGCACTGGTTCCCATGGCACCCAATTCCTCCACCGTATCCTGTGCGATCAGGGCAGGAATGCTGCGAATGTTGTATTGAATATGAACCAATGAACCATCATGAACCAATGCTTTTTGAATCTTTTTGCCAGGCCAAGGAAAAAAACATGTTTTTTTACATGTGTACATAAGGATACTTGATATTGATACTTGATGTAGACATTGTACATTGTACAATATTGTATATATGAAATGCATTGACACGGAGAAGAAAGAAACATACTGACCTCTCGACAGTGCCATGCTACACTGCTACACTGCAACAGCTTTGGGACGCGCTACAAGTCACACCTATTTAGAGCATTTTAGAGCTTCATATTCCCACTATATACCAGTACCTATCCACATCAATCATCATCAACCAGAAACGCCAGAAAAATGCCAGGTTGGTCTCCCCTTGTACCAGGGGACGCACCATGGGTGTACCATGGTGTAGCGGTGTTCCCTTCATGTTCCCACCGAGTTCTCACCTTGTTGTGCACAAAGATCACAATGAGAGCTTCCAAAGTACAGCGCGTCAAAGGAGGGATGTCATTCCGCACCAGATCCTGTGGTCACTGTGGCGCTGCTCGATGTGATGCTTCAAAAGCTACGATTTATTGCCGACTGGGGAAGATCCATTCATTAAGTTGTCAAACAGCAGCTATTTTATGCTATTTTGGGGTAGGGTACCAAGGATTACCAAGGTTTTGTATAGCCATATAACTTTCATATAACTCGATGAAACTCTGAACAAAAAGCCCTCAAGTGTCCAAAAAGTTGCCCCCTGAAATGTCGTGCTGGGACTCGCACAATGATGTCTGTCAGAGTGAGTTTCAATTTGTCAGCAACTTGTAAGACCTCAGATCAGGTCGGATTCATCCAGCGGACAAAGGCAGAACTGTTGATATCTGGAGCCAGTTCTGTGGATTCGCCTTCGAAGGTCTTCGATATATATATATATATATATATATATTACATATATATATAATACATATATATATATATGTATTATATATATATATGCATTATATATATTATATATATATGTACATAATTGTATATATATATACATATAAATGCATGGGCAATGGCTTTACCATGTCTTCATGTTCTGCCCGCCCAATTGTCGTCTTGTCTCTATCGTCCTTCTATTGACAACTCTGCCTTTCTATGTCCAACATGGCGTTGTGGAATGACAGGGATTCCATTTGGCCACAAAGGTTTCAAATAGACGACTCTGTAATAATCAAACGTGGAAAAGCATACATGTTGCAGTACACAATTTTCAATTACGCTCTGGTTATTTAACATAGCCATGTAAAATCGCCCATTTATAGATGGTTTACCTATTAAAAATGGTGATTTTCCATGGATATGTTAGTCATAACCAGCTGGTAACTTATAGTTGGGAATTAGCCGATCAGAGCCAAATTACCAGAGAGGGATTTCATGAATTTCATCCGAAAAAAATCACTATGTGTGTGGTTTCAATCTCCAACCCTCCAAGTACCCATAGAAAATGGTAATAGTCCACAACAATGGGTAAAGCTGAAACTATATTTCCAAAAAGCCGCAGTTACACCCGCCATAAACACCATTCCAAAAACAGGTGGCATTCCCGATTCTAAAAATTGCTAAAAATGACCCCATTTTTTCCATCATTTTTCGGTACTTGGAGGGCCACCTGGTGGTTTTTTCATTGCCGAGGGGAGCCGAAATGGGTCTGGCTGGGTCTCCACACCCCATCGTTGCCATTGTTCTTCAGACCTGCCTCCACCTGCAAAGATCAGAGTCATCCCATGGTGAGGTCGTGGCCCGTGGCGTTGCACGTCAATTCAAACAACTCTGCATGGAACAATCAGATACAACATCCATTTACCCTCTGGTAAACAAACAGTTGGCTATTGAAAATGGCCATAGAAATAGTGGATTTACCCAATTAAAATGGTGATTTTCCATAGTTACGTTAGTTGAGGGTATGTACATTTATAGTAATCCCCAAGAAAGAAAAGTATAATGATAAGTGTCTTTTTCCATCTTTTGGGGTGTTCTATACAACAATGCAGTAAACCCAACACCTTTCACTGTCGGTGCTTTCGGGCGCAAACTCGATTGGCCTCTCGCGTCCAAAAGAGGCAGAAAATAGCGATAACCGCCTGCAGGGTTGCTCAAGATGGACATGGTATGACATGATCATGGTGGAGATAAAGTGATCAAATGTGGCCTTGAATAATTTACAAAGCAAAGGCTGATTCAATGACTCAACTGTTTCGGGCTCAAAAGGGTTAACCCTTGCTGCCTATGCACCATTCTCGAATTACTAATCAATGACTCAATGAACAAAAAAAAATACCTCGAAGTCATTCAAGTCCTCGCTGATTAATCCACAACAATCACATGGCTGTGTTTGACAATGGGTGTGGTTTAAACCACCCCCGTTGTATAGGCACATATTAAATCATGTAAATAGGGAAGATGATGATTCACATTGATTAACCATGATTTGATGTTCATTAATATCATTCTTACCCATGAATAACATGCATTAACCATCATTTAATCATTGATTAACTATCAATTGTTATAGATATTCCAAACCGCACCTGCCCAGGCCACTGCTTCAGCCAGTCGGTGAACTTCCTTTCCTGGTAGTCCTACGAAGGACTTCACATCGGATAGTCCACTGGTGAGTAATAATAATAATACGAATAGTAATAATATGTAATAATACTAATAATAGTAGTAGTAATGATATGTAATAATAAGAATAATAATAACGATGCTTGGTGGCTCATCCCACTTACAAAGTAGGTTATATCCCTGATTTTTTCAGTGAGATAAGTAGGGATAATCCATTGAAATAACTAGGGTGAACTAACCTACTTAGGATTCGTGGGATGAACCACCAGTTTATAGTGGTTTATAGTGGTTAATAGTGATTATATAATAATATTGTCATTCCATAGTTATCTACCTGGAAATGAGAGAATACCAATAACAATAACACTACTGAGAATAAATATGGCTTTGTCTGAAAAATGTACGTACTGTACCTCAAAATCAAATGGGATATGATCATTTTCCTGTAAACCAAGGGACCATGTTGGGCTATACCCACACCCTACTATGTGTCTTGTTTGATCAACCTTGACACATGTATATGATGGACATCTAAAGTGATAAAACAAATAGACACGTTAGTAACATGCAATATATATATATACAATAGCAACAACTAGATAGAACTAGACAAATTTAGAGGTTTTCAAAGATTAATCATTGAAGAACCATGATTCATAGATCATTAACATTGATTAACTGTTGTTATTCACCATTGATCTAACCATAGGTTCATTGTTGTTATTCACCATTGATTCAACATTGATTAACATTGATTAACTGTTGTTATTCACCATTGATAATCATGTTAGATGTTAACCAATTGACATTCATCATGAATCACCACGGATCGGCGGAAGAAAAGGGTCTCCTTCTCTGAGGCCAAACAAACGTGACGAATGGTCTCCAGCATGGCCGCCTTTTTGGGGTACTGTTGTGGCGCTGGAACGTGTTTGGCGCTATGGTGTATGATGTGCATCTATAAAACTATGTGATGTATATTTTATATATACATTGTAACAAATGACTTGCATATGTTCTGAATAAAGATATTCATTTATGATAGATATGTCAGATATTTGTGATATATCATAATCATGTCTCTTTACATCATGAACTATCTGTGATTGTTTGTATATACATGCAGCAATGGAATATGGATAAACAGCTTTGGATATCCGGAAATGGGGATATCCCCAGTTCTCTGATGATCAGCAATGGAATATGGATGAATATGGAACACGAAAATGTTGGGAGAAAGGGCCCATTTCTTCTGATCATTTATAAAATTCAAGCATTACAGGTACCCATTGGAGAAGGCCACATCCACATGTTTGTCCAGTCAGATTTCTCTCTGGTTTGCGGCGGCGTTTTCGGCAATTTTTTGACCCTGAGAATCGCAGAGTGTTGGTCATGTCCTTTATGTTTTGCTCTCATACAGTAACTACTATATAATTAGATTTACAGATTGACTACTGACTACTGAATAGATCCTATGTTTGGCGTGATGTAGATAGTTCCATATATTGACATTGATTATCCATATTCCATTGCTGATCATGGATAAATATGGAATATGGAGACATCTTGAGACCAGGAATGGAAACTATATGGATAAATCATCTGGATAAATCTATGGAATATCATCATCTATAATTAACCATTATATGGCGAATATGGAAACTGATCAGCAAGATGTCTCCCTGATTCATCCGTCAGTTTCCTGGTCTTGAGACCCTGACCTCAACCTCCACCAACCACAGTTCCACGTTGCCCCGAGCTGCGTAGGGGTCCACTGGATTCTTGACCTTTGTCTAAAAAAGGCTGGGAAAATCCATGGAAAACCGGAAAGGGAAAATATGGGAAATCAATGGAAAAACCATAAATGGAGGTTTGAATGGGAGAATCCCCTATAAACTACTGGAAATGTCCCAAACTAAATGGAGCTTTAGTTCACTGGGAAAATAAATGAATCGATGTTCCAGCTGGCCATGGAACTGATTACCAAGCCATGACTGAAGAGCCTTCGGATAGTGTCAGCTATCAGCTAATTTGGCAATGATCGCCATGCACCTTGGACTTCCTGCTCTTCGCCCGACTTCGCCCCTTGCTGGTACTATGGAAAGATATGGATGTTCATCCCCAAACAAAATATGGACATTTACCCTCTAGTAATTTGACATATGGAAAATGCCCCCTATCAGACATAAGACCTATGTCAAATCACCAGAGGGTACCGTTCGGTAGTCAAACGCGGCAATGGAAAATCTCCCATTTATAGCTTTATAGATCTAGATAAAATGTCCCATTTATAGATTTATAGATGATTTATATATATATATGATTTCCCCATTAAAACCTCCATGGATTTCCCAGCCACCTGGCTGATTTCCAGAGATCACCAGCAGCAGCTGACCCAGTTTTTTCGCCCTTTTTTTCGCCCAGTTACTGGCACCACCTCCTTCTCAGAAGAGATCATGGCAGTGATGCGTTGGTCCTCAGGAGATCCAATGGCTCTGGAGGGGCACCATATGGAGCGCCTGGATGGGCCACGTGGAAACATGTCATCCGAATAAATCCATGGAAAATGTCTGCCCCATTTTTCACCGCGGTGAAATAAACGATAGAATGAATTGTCCATTGACAAGGGTGGCCTTGTGGGTCAATTTAAGAGTGTTCAATTTTCCTGTTTCATTTCATTCTGTGTTGGTCAATAGAGATTCCCATCATGGATAATCCCCACAATATATATATATTGCAATATATTGGGTAGTATGTTCTGTATAATGTTCATAAGCCATGGAAAATACTCATCAACCAGGGGTTTTGAACACCGCAACTGAGCTCCATGCTGGTTGAAATTCCAAGCTTTGGATTCCTTCGAAGGCCTCCGTGAACGGAAGTGAACTATGAGGCGACTTGGTGGCGAACTGCCCACTAAGTAGGTTATATTACCCTGGTTTCTTCAGTGAGATAAGTAGGCCCAATCCACTTATAACTAGGGTGAACTAACTTACTTAGTAAGTAGGATGAGCCACCAAGTATGGATATTGATACATGTACTATCATAGATACAGTGTATATCATAGTCATATGTACTTAGACCGTCCAAGTACGCATAAAACTTGGTGCAAGTCCCAAGTCATAATGGGTACATCATCCCATATTTTTCGACTTAATGTAGGGTCTACAGCTATGGCTATAACATATATAGATACGCATATATCAATGGATTGGTTTAAGGGAAAATCGAAACCGAAAACCATGGTCTTTACCACCAATTAGCTCGGGGTTTCCGGTTTCAATTTTCCCAAGCAATCCAATGATCCATACAAATCCATTAATAAACCATTAAACATCCATTAACAATCAATTAAACATCCATTAAAAATCAATTAAAAAGCCATTAAAAATCAATTCAAATCCATCTAAATCCATATTAAACATCCATTAAAATATATTACAATCCATCAACATCAATTAAACATCCATTCAAATCCATCAACACCCATTAAACATAAATTAAAATCCATCAAAATCCATTAAAAATCAATTCGTCACATCTGGCCTTCTTCATGTGAGGATTCACCCGGGTCGGATCTTTGGTTTCCTTAGCGCGTTGGGGAACCAGGCACCGTGCCCCTGTTTTGGGCCCCCAGTACTGAGTAGTTCGAGAAAACCAGTCGTCAAGAACATGGTTTCTAAGGAGTGAATATTTTGGGGGAGGGATTAAGACATGTATATATCTATATATAAATATCTATGTATAAATATATATATATATATGTGATATATATATATATATATATCATATACATATATATATATATGTATCATATATATATATATATGATACATATATATGTATATATGATATATATATATATATGTGTGTGTGATATATATATATATATATGTGATATATATATATATATATATATGATATATATATATATGTATGATATATATATATAAGTACACATATCAAGATGTTCAACAAAGTTGAAAGACTTTAAGCATGTCCGACAATCTACACCTTGTTTTTTGGGAAAGGTTCCTAGATTATCCATGATTATCCTAGATTTGGTGTACACCATTGCCCCACACTCACCTCATTTCCGCGCATCGTGGCCTGTCTTCAACCGCAGATGCCAGAGATCAGATCAGCTTCGCTGACAGGTTTTCTGGTTGCCAATGTTTGCAACATTTCTGACGATTTATTTTCGTGGATTCATAATGATTCATTGCAAATTCATACTCGTCCCTCGAAAACTTGCTGTGGATTTCCAGTGGAAACAGTGGAATGTTTGAACCACCAACCAGACAGATCTGCGATCTGCGAGAGATCTTTGAGATCTCAGAATTCATTACGTGCCTTTGGCATTAATCTTCTCGAATTCTTGCCTCAAAATTTGCTGCATAGCCTCTTGATGTCCACTGAGGCTTTTCATTCTGGCTGTAACCCTCTTGTGGTTGTAGACAAGGGATCGGACATAGATCACCAATACACCTGTAAAGGTGAAGATGCCAGTGAAGAAGCAAATGGATGCGATCGGCTCCTGTTTGCGAAATTTTCGCCGGAGATTTAAGAGATTTTAAGAGTATCTCAGAGGGAATCAAAGATGACAATAGCAAATCCCACAGTTCGATTCCTTTCCCATCTAAATGCCCATTTCTCGGTATTTCCCAGCTAGCCATATTTGATTACCAGGAGGGTATGCTTTGACAGAAGCTCCGGTTCTGAATGTTCCATACAACGTTAAAGCCGAGATGACAATCTAGATCAATCTAGGATTATTCTTTCGGAATGGGCCCCACAGGATGGATTATATTATTATATTGTAATATCATGTAATATCTGGAACTAGAAACCCTTAAGAAACATAAAAACACCTCAATTGAGGTTGTCATCGCAAATAGGATTTCGGAAACAATAAATCTCAATGATTTGAATGAGGTTAACCATAACTTTTTTTCCCGGAATATGGGGAAGCTGAATAAGGTTGGGACATATTTCTATATAAATACGTCATCTGGATGAATTATAATGACATCACTGTGATGTCGAATGATGATAGGGGAATCATCTTCAAATGGCTATGGCCCTATCTTAGCTATGTTTAGGTCAGAACATGTGTATTAGAATTCAGCCCAAAAAATGTGATAGTTCAGATGTCAAATCACCAAGCAGATCCAAGCAGTTATAACCAGTTCCAGCAGCTCGAATCAAATCTTTCAGCAGCACAAAACACGTCAGTCGTGCCTCGTTTCCCACCACAGCTGCCAGAGGGATCGAGATTCCACCACAGAGAAGACAAATGATGATGGAAATGTCCACCAAACCTGGGAAACATATGGAAAAATGTAGGGGAAACATATGGAAAAATATTGAAAAATATTGGGGAAACATATGGAAAAATGGTGTGGCAATAAATGGATGGACATGTACATCAATAGACAAATGATGATGGAAATGATGATGGAAATGATGATGGAAATGATGATGGAAATGTACAGCTGCTGTTCAACAGCAATCTTCAATAGATCCCTAGATCATCCATGATCATGATCGAAATCACGCGTGCATCATGTCGAAAACGGCACCCTAGCACGGAGTAGAACGGAGTAGTACGGAGTAGCACGGAGAAAAATCACGCTTAAGTTGGATCTGCATTCACACATTGAGTGCAAAAAAAAACAACAATCATCATGCCCAATAGATTCGTGAAATAAACATCAGCCAAGGGGGAACATTTCTTCGCAAATCCCTGACACCACTGGGATTCAATTTCACGAAGAAGAGGAAGTCATCGGCATCGTTCACGAAAGAAGAAATATGGATGAGGAGTAAGATGGTGAGCACCACTGTAATGAGTCCAAAAATGGTGCTGATGTAGAGCAAGCAAATCAAGACTTTGTTCATATTCTCCCGGTGATCTGCCCACATGTCATCTGCAGTAATCTTGCCAAATGGTTGGTTGATGGCAGAGTAGAGAACCTTGGCTGCTGTTCCCTGCTCAGAACCGAACATTGGCTGGGTATGACTGGGTTAGATTTAGCAAATCTAACCGGCTAACACCATGTAAAGCCCCCCCCCACTGAAAAAAAACAGAACGAAAAAACAGCGTTCGGCAAAACAACTCCGGGGAACGCTGAAAACCAGCGCAGCGACCACTCCAATGTTGATCCATTGATTCGTCTTGTTGGACATTGCCTCCCTCCATCCAATGTGAAGCACAGTTGTCGCGACCTTGTGTTGACCACCACCTGCTTTCCTCGACAGTGACGGTTTGATTTGAAGAATGATGACACGAGTTTGCCCACAACCAAAAAAGTGGAGGACACAAGTACCGGAAATCCCAAAAATCCTCAATTTTTAAGTTGCATCATTGTTTTCTAGGCCCTACGATTTCCTTCAGATAAACCCATGATGATACGTCTGATACGCAAAATGCTGACCATCAAAACAGTCATGAGGCCCGAGTTGATATTGAGGTTGATGGTGATGACATGTGATGACATGTGATGACATGTGATGACATGTGATGACATGTGATGACCATTGGACATATGTGGGGCTTTCCATATGGGGATCCCCAGATGGATGGCGGCTTAGAACCAGGACGAGGGGAGATCCAAAAAGTCTTCCCCTCGTCCCTCTCCAAACCTGCTAGGCCGGGGTTACATTCCAACGTGTGGAAGCTATTACCATACTTATTACATGTTATTACCATAGCTATTACCATATTTATTACCATAGTTCCACTAATAACCCCGACTGCACCCCCAAGTACCATGAACTTCACAGCCTTCGTCGCATGTCAAGTGTCAACATCTGCTGCAGTGTCTCGAGCAATGCCGCCGGCTCATCTGAAGACTTCAGCATGTCGCTAGCATTGTTGGCCAAGATTTCTTGCCAGGATGCTGCAACGGCATCCTTTGTGCCACCATCGCCATTGATCATGGCTGCTGGGCTGGGCATTCGAAAAGCCGCAACAAAAAGGGGGTTCTGCAACTGAAGCAAACATGGCGGGAGGCAGCATTGTTTTGATGTATATAGAAATGATGTCCTTCAACATACTGGTGCTTAGCAAGGAATGAGGGAATGATCCAGAATAACTATCAATAATAATCCAATAATCCCATTCCCCCATTCCCCCATTCCCCCATTCCCCCATTCCCCCATTCCACCATTCCCCCATTCCCCCATTCCCCCATTCCCCCA